>PJEL010002792.1_pt1 | contig 15610 bp, 10 predicted proteins | sample 1853271 | NCBI WGS metagenome assembly PJEL01 (sample SAMN08108733, study PRJNA415343) | Invertebrate metagenome, whole genome shotgun sequencing project. | host: Globobulimina | place: Sweden: Gullmar Fjord | collected 2015-08
CTTATGGAGTACCTAATTCTCTTTATATAAAAAAGAGGCATAATAAGTATTGGGTCTCTTTTTGCTATGAAAGCCAATCTCAAAGCAAACAGCAACCGAACTACTAAATAACAACGAGCATTTCTAAAAAAGCAAAATAAGGACTATTTAGAAAAACATACCATAGGTAGAGGGGGGCGTAAAAGTACCTGTTCAGTGTTCTGAGAATAAAGGTTTTTTTGATTTTAGAAAGGAAGAAAAAAACAATAAAACAATTTTAGAAAGCCTCCTCAGGCGGTTTCAAAAAAAACTTTCAAGGCAGAAGAAAGGAAGTAATAGAAGGTATAAAACAAAAATTAGACTTTCTTCACCAACATGAAAGCATAGCAAATATCAGTAAAAACTTTTGTCATCAAACTAGTCATAAGTTAGTTAATAGGGAAGAAACTAAGGTTCTTATTTTCCAATACCTTAAAACAAGCCAAATGACCAACAACCCTAATAGTCAAAGTATGTTTTTATCTATTGCTTACCGACACACCGATAATGCGGATAAAAATGCTTCTAATGTTATTAAGCAAAGGGCAATAAAATTAATACTAAACTTTATGTACGGAGTTATCAAAAAGAGGTGTCTTATCTGTTTGTCAATAGTGGACGTGGAGCCAAAATAAGACGCAATAAACCTTCTGGTGACTTGTGCAATGGAAGCAATAGTGAAAAAAGAAAGGGGCATTAGCCCCTGGAAGCTCTATAGCTTTAGCTTATAGTAGTTCACAGGTCTTATTATAATGGTCATTGGTTGGGTCACTAATTATTCTATGGCAAGCGATATTACTAATAGGAAAAGTTCTGATATCACTAAACAACATACTAATTATTCTACTTGTAAAGAGAAAACCCTACTAGAAGAATAGCAACATGGTTAAATGGATTAAGAGAACTAGAAGAAAAAATAAAACTAGCCAAATCTAAAGGGAAAAAATCTATGGAAACTCAATCTGAATATGAAATTGTAGTAGATGATTTAAAAAATTGTAAAGAAGATGATTCTACTAATGAGCATATATCAAAAAAATCTCGGAGTTCAGCTTGTTTGCTGAGATGTTTAATTGCTGGACTAAGTATTTATTTTGTAAGAAGTCTAACAGGAGGGGATTGGAGAAATACTATGATTGCTTCCTGTAATAATTCAGATGTATGTATATTAATGAAAAATAATGCTTATTCACTTAGCATGTTTTTTGGAAAAGAGGTTAATCATAAAATATTCAATTCTGCAGATGTTAATAAAGCAAAAGATGTTGATAAAAATGGAGCTCCCTATTCTGTTAAAAACTATGAAAATTATTTTCATGAGAAAGAAGCCTATTCAGAAATACTAAAAAACTAAACCCTAAAAAAAGTAATGAATAATAGAGATGAGCAAATAAAATTACAAAAAATGTTTTTTAATTCAGGTATTAGAAAAAGTTTAATTAGAGGAGAACTCAACCAAATTGGAGATTTAGAGAAAGACTGTTTAATTGAGTTGAATAAAAAATATATTGAAATACAAATCCAATCTCTATTTATTTAAAAAAAACTCAAATGAGGAATGTTAAAAAAATGATACTAACCCAAATGCTGGATATATCTACACATTACTTAATATCATTTTTTGAAATAGAATATTTATTAGCACTAGTTAGTGATATTATTTCTTTTAACTCCAAATTAAGTAGCGTGGATGCCATCTCTGTTGCTGTTGCATTGCAGAATGTTAAAAGTTGCTGTTGTGTAAGGTTTTTTTTACTATCAATAAGTTTTTTGATTATTTGGGTTTCTAGTGGTGATAGTTGATGCTGTTTTTTTATAAGTTGATAAGAAGACTTTTTGGATTCTCTATGAGTCCAATTCATAATATAGGCAAGGTCTTCAATGCTAGATAAAAGGTGAGCTTGTTGTTTTTTTATAAGATTATTGCATCCTTGATAGGCCTTGCTGTATATACTTCCAGGGACTGCAAAAACTTCGCGATTATACTCATTTGCACAATATGCAGTTATTAGAGCCCCGCTTTTTTTTGGAGCTTCTACTACAATTGTAGCATGGCTTATTGCTGCAATTATGCGATTTCTAGCAGGAAATCTATAGGGTGTAGGCTCTGTGTAAAGTGGGTACTCACTAATAAGTCCACTATCTTCTAAAGAGGTATTGATCAGATTATAATTCTCTTTTGGGTATACTCTATTCAACCCACTTGCTACAATCCCGACTGTAGGTATGTTAAATTGTTGTGCTACTTGATGTGCCATACTATCAATGCCTCTTGCAAGTCCGCTAATAATAGTTACCTCATAAGAGATTAATTGTTGAATTAACTGCTCAGTTGCCTTTAGCCCATCTGAGGTTGGGTTTCTGGTTCCTACGATACTAACTATTCTTTTCTTGTTAAGATTAATAGGCCTGTTTAGATATATTAAAGGAGGTGGATTATTGATATTTTTAAGTAGTTTAGGGTATTTTGGGCTTTCATATGGAAAAATTTCAATAGATGCTTCTTTATGTTTTGCTACCTCATTCTTTGCTTTTTCTAATAATAGAGAACGATCTTTTTTTAGCTTAATAAACAAGGGTTTCTTTTCTTTGAGAATTTTTTCTAAATCTCTTATGGAAAGCTCAAAGAAAACACTTGCACTTTTGAACTCATCTATTAATTTTTTGAACATAGTTGAACCAACTCCCTCAACACTATTTAAGGCAACAGAGTACTCTATTTTACTTGATAAAAAAGGCATATTATTTTTAGGAATCATATTTTACTACAATGTGAGAATAGAATATTGAATATAGTAAGATGTTATTTTTTGATAAAAGTATATTATATTATGTTGTTTTTTTTATACAAAAATGTTAACTTTTATGTTTGTTCAATTGCTTTGCTCTAAACTGTTGATAAAGCGTTAAATTGCACATAAAAAATCAATACTTTCAAACATTAATTTATGCTTTTTGGAAAATTATTAATTACAACGCTGTTTTTTATTTTAGTTGGGGGAAACGTAGTTGGGCTAGATAGCCTAATTTGGTTGTTAGGTAGTGCTGTTTGGATGTTGCTTTGTAAATATTATATCGTTCCAAGAAGAATAGGGTTATCTACAGATAAGCAATTACCAGACTTTATAGGTAAAAAATATGGAGTTGGAGCGAAAGTTATTGTTTCTTTTTGTGTTGGGGTTTATTATATATTACTTCTAAATAAGGTAATAGGGCGATTTTTGATCTTAGTAAGATTGGCTTGGGATGTTTGGGGTTTTGTAGAAGTTTCTCTGAGCTTGATTTTTTTACTATTACTGTGTGTTATTTTTTTATACTTTCGTAAATCACCACACCTATTATTTTTTGCAGGGAGTATATTTTTGTTATTTTTACTTCTTGCTCCATTATTACTTGGCAAAGAAGGATTTTATCTAAATGTAACTAATATAACCTCTTCAGTTAGTCGAGAAAATAATTCGATAAATAAAATTTTACTCTTACTTGTAGGAGTGTTTTTAGGTCATCCTACTTTTTCTTCAATTTTACTACAGATAGAAGATGATCATAAGCTAAAAAGTATTTTAAATTGGGGATCACTTTCTCTTATTGGACTTTGGGTTATAAACAGTGGAATTTTTTCACATGCAATAAATATCATTGATAATGATAGTTTAAGGCAAAGTAGTTGGTACTCTACCTTTATATTATTTCATATACTATATGAATCATTTATTTTGTTTGGATTATGTAATATCTTATTAGATCACTTGGTAAATAACTGTTTAAGTAATATTGTAGAAGTACGGTTTTCTAAATACTTCAACTTAATTGGAATTTGTTTGCTTTTAGTAGGGTTGTTTTATCTGTCTTTTTGGGAAACCAAGTTGCATATAAAAATAGTAGAGGTAACAAGTATGATTTTAATGAGCATACAGTTTAATTTTATTGTAATTCTTATTGGGGTAGTTCCAATTCTATTAAGCTTTTATTCTGTTTTGCTCTCTGTTCCTACTCTGCAATTATTAATATATTTTATACCAATTTTGAAGGACTTTCGCTGGGGTATCTTACTAGCACTAAATTTTTTCTTTTTTCTAATAACACACTATGGTAAAAAAATAGTTTTTGTAAAGCGCAATTGGTGGGACAGAAGGCGTATTAGCAAGGAAGCTATTTCTTTTAATTCTTTTAAAAGCTTGGTTAGAAAAATTAAAAATATGCCAAACTATATTTTAAATTACCCACAATATGAAATAGAAGAATTTGGAGCCAAGCCAGTTTGGCTAGGAGCTTGCTTCATTATTTCATATTGGCTTGGACTATTTTTAATGCCATTTAAAAACTCAGAAGCAGAATTTCTATTCTACACTTTTGTGGCTATAGCTTATTTCATGAGTGTAGTTCTTATACTATATCCTCTTCTTCCTAAAATTTTTTATCCTTATCTCGCTTCATATTGGATAGGCTGTTTATGTTATATATTGACAATACTTCCTATAATTGGATACATATTGAGTGAAGGAAGTTTATTTTCCCTGTTTCATCTTTTATTCTCGATTGTAATATTATCTTTTTTATTAACTAATAGAACATTTTTAATTACTCAATCTGTTGGAGTAACTATGGCACTATTTTTTACTACCTTTAACAAAACACAAATAAGTTTCGAGTCATGGAAAGTTTTGATATTTGGTTATGGAGGAATGAGTCTATGTTTATTAATTTCAAAAAACATATCTGAAGTTGGGCAACAAGGAGTAATGGTAAAATTGAAGCGTTTTTCACGCAAAGTACTTGGAGACGTTAGTAATTCACTTGCAGTTACAAAAAGTCATGCAAGTATAATGGAGCTTTGTATGAAAAGCATGACAGTTAATAGTGAAGGAGAAGAAATTGTACTAAAAATGCAAAAAAACAATTATCATCTTTTTAAAAAACAAATAGATCAACTAATAGCAGAAAGTGATATAAGCAGAGAGAGATTAAAAGAGTCATTTGCATCTTTAAAAAACCCAGAGCCTTTTGAAAGATTTTCTAAAAATAAAGCCACTTTTTGTGTTGAAGAAGCTGTTAATACTTGGCGTAGAATTTATCAGTTGGAGAAGTCACCAGAGGTTATTGTAAAAAAAGACTTTGTGTTTTTTGGGTTTGCTCGTAATATAGTAAGCTCGATTATAGAAATTTTTGAGAATGCTAGATATTTTAGTGGGTGTGATGGCAATATAGATATTGTTATTGATTCTCCAAATATTATAATAAGCAATAGTGAATCTAACTTAGAATTAGAGCAACTTCCTTATATTTTTACTAAATTTTATACAAAAGATAAAAAAGAACTTGGTATTGGGCTATACTTTGTGGCAAAGGTTATGCGGGCTTGTGGAGGTAGAGTTGAGGCTATTAGTAGTGGTAGTAAAACTTCATTTGTATTAATATTTCCAAAAAAATAACAATTTAGTGTAGAAGTTGTATATTTTTTTTGTATAGATGGATAATATTTTATAAGTTTGTGAAGCCTTTGTAATAAAAGATCGGCACCTGTTTTAAACAAAAAATACAAAAATATGTCCTGTGGTAGAAAAAGAAAAAAAAAGAAAATGGCTACTCATAAAAGAAAAAAACGTAGAGCTGCCAATAGACATAAGAAAAAATAAATTGTAATCCTTTATAATGAAGAAAGGTATAGTAGGTAGCAAATAGAGATCGAATTGCAAACGTGGGAATAATACCTACTTTGTATGGAAGTTTTAGAGCGACTTTATGTTGTCTCAAAAGTGACTTGCATAAGTAAGAAGTGGGTATACTATATCAAAAAAAAGGTGAAAGAATTAATTATAAATACAAAGCCAGATGGAACTAGGATAGTTCTATTAGAGTCTGGAGAGATTGTAGAGTATCAAAAAGAAAAAAAGGAGGGTGGTTACAATGTAGGAGATATTTATCTAGGAACAGTTAAGGAAGTTGTTGTAGGGCTTAATGCAGCATTTATCGATATTGGCTATCACCAAGAGGCTTTCCTGTCATATTCAGACATAGAATTTAATTTTCAATCTTCACAAAAAGTTATCAATACTTGTATTCGTGATAGGAAAAGAATAGAAATGAAAAAAGTAACCTTGGTTAAAAGTTTAAAAAAAACTAGTAGTATTAGTGATGCTTTAAAGAAGGGAGATAAAGTTCTTGTTAGAATAGTTAAGGAGCCAACGGCATCTAAACCGCTACGTGTTTCTTCTATTTTATCATTGGCTGGTAGATACCTTGTACTTATTCCTTTTGAAAATGATATCAAGTTTTCTAAGAGGTTGCTTTTTCGTAAGGAAAAAATGAGACTACAAAGTCTTGTACGTTCAATTAGACCTAATAACTATACATTATTGGTTAGAAGGGAGGCAAGTGGTAAAACCCTACCAGACTTAGAAACCGATCTTAAAAAATTGCTCGACAAGTGGGAGAAAGGGCTTGGAAAACTATATAAAATAGCTTCAGGAGATCGTGTTATTGGGGAAGTAAGTAGAGTTAGCTTATTAGTTAGAGAGACATTAAATAGTGGTTTGAGTAAGATTATTGTTGATAACAAGGACTTAAAGAGTGAGCTTGCTTCTTATATAAAAAGCATAGAGCCAGAAAAAGAAAAAATTGTAGAAATATACAAGGGAAGAACTCCAATTTTTGAGCATTTTGACATTGAGCGTCAACTCAAGCGACTATTTAGTCGTGAAGTAGAGTTGCCAGGAGGAGGTTCTCTTGTAATGGAGAAAACAGAGGCTATGTATGTGATAGATGTTAATAGTAGTAGCCATGTAAATAAGAAGCAAGATGACAAAACAATGGCTCTACAAGTTAACCTTGACGCTGTAAAAGAGATCTCACGTCAATTAAAACTTCGTAACTTGGGAGGAATGATAGTAGTAGACTTTATAAGTATGAGCCATCCAGAAGATCGTAAAAAGGTTTACATCGCGATGAAAGAATATGTTAAAAATAGCAGTACTAAAATTAATATATTTCCACTTACACGGCTTGGCTTAATGCAAATAACTAGGGAGAGGAAGCGTGCACTGGTCAAAGAGCTAATAAATGTAAAAAAATGTCTGCTTTGTAATGGAAGTGGAAAATCAGTAGGAGATTTAGATATTGTAGAAAAAATAGAGGATAGTATAAAGATGCTTCTAGATAATCATAAAGTAAGTAAACTGGAAATACAAGTCCATCCATTGCTTTTTACATATTTTTCATCTGGGTGGTTTCCGATAAAGTGGAGATGGGTATGGAAATATAAGAGTTTTATAAGGCTGAAAAAAGAAAGTGAAAAATCAATAGATTTTTGCCGTCTTCTTTTCTTTAATGAAGAAAAAAAAGCAATTGTTCTGGAATTGTAAATAAAGTAAATTAGAACTGCGATGATTTTTTTAAAAAAAATCATCGCAGAGCCCTACTATTTCACAGAGTATACTTTGTGTTTGTACTAGTATTAAAAGTGTGTAAAAAAATTAGTTTATTCTAAAGTAGAAGAAAGTGTTAGTCTTGTTAAAGATTTTTATAAAGGCAAGATACGTTTAATATCAGCTACAGGTATGAATAATGGAACAACTAAGTTTGTTAACAAAAAAAAGAAACCCATCTAGAAAAAATCTTATAACTGTCTCTTCTAATGGGTATGTGGGAAAAAATTTTATCAAACTAAACCTTTTACGCTACACGTGATGTCAATATATTGACACCAAAATTCACTCTAAGTACTTACATAGCTGTGGTTTTGAATAAAATGCGTATATAATCTCCAATGCTTTAGCTTATCCCTGTCATCTACGCCTTTTCCTTTCCCACTATAGCTCTTTCTCTCTTAGGCTGCTTAACACCCTTTAGTGATGAATGGAGTTTGCCTCCTACTTACATACTCTTTAACTATCATCCTAGGATCTTTCCACCACAAGACACTGCTTGAATAACTAGAATTCTTTAAATGGGAATTCAATAATTTCGCTTTTATTTGACTCCTAAACTTTTTTCTTACTTCATGTAAACAATCTACTTTAACCATCCAACAAAATTACATTTTAGCTATCCTAGGGGAATAGAAACCATTAAATGTAGGAGATTTCCTTCACTGCCAAACTCTAAAAGCTCACCCTTCATTTTTTTTACTTAAGACCTCATTGTGTTCTTTCATTTTAGATAGCATTTCTTTAGTTAAGAACTCCTAGGCGGTACTTTGTTACAAAAATTAAGTTGTAAAACTAACAATATGGTTGAGGGAAATTCGCTTAAAAGCTCATGGCACAACTGACAAAAAAAGATATTAAGACTTTGAGTTCACTATATTTGGAACACAAAAAATATAGATTAAAAGTGAGAGGTATTTTATCTGCTGTAAGGCAAATATCCTGTTTTTCTTCAAACATACTCCCAATATAAAAAAAAAGTAGAAACACCTTGGTTATTTGATATTCCAAGTATTTCCATTTCTAAGTAGTATAATACTTTTCAAAACTTTTTTAAAAAACTCTGTCTTCAATTACAGAACAAAAGAAAAGGCGACTCAGCAATCATTCATTTAAAACTCTTGTAACTATTTAGGGTTACTAAATGGAAGGATTGGATAATACGACTTTTTATTAAGTTGTAAAATATAACAATATAGGGTATCTAAGTGTTAAAAAATCATCGCTTTTACAAGACACCAAACTATATTTACATAAAGAAAAAGTAGAATAAACTAAAGTTCCCTTTTGTTATGAAAGTCAAACTCAAGATAAATAACAACCTGCTACTAAGCAACAATCAGCATTAAAAAAGCAAAATAAAGACTACTATCGAAAAACAATACTATAGTATAGATGGAGGATGAAAAAATACCCACCCAGTGCTCTAAAGAGTGTGGACTCTTTTGAACTTAGTAGGGAAGAGAAAAAATAAAACTATTTTAGAGAGTCTCCTAAATCGTTTTCAAAAAAACTTACAAGGCAAAAAAAGGAAGTAAAATAATATTAAAACAAAGATAATGCTTCCTTCACTAACGCAGAGGTATAGCAAAATATCAGGGAAAATGTTTGTCACTAAACAAGCTCTAACAAGCTCTAACAAGTTGATAATGAAGAAGCTAAGGTTATTGTCTTTGATGACATAAAAACAAAATAAATGACAAAAAACCTAAGGTAAAGAAAGCAGATAACAGATAATGTATAAAAAATAAAGCGGGTGGAAAGTAGGATTAAATAAAGCGATATTAGATAAGAGGCGTCATTTACTAGAAACCTTTACCACCAACCAAACAAAAAAAACCAGTCTTTAAAATAGGTTGATTTATAATAGAATCTGGGAATGTGAGAAATCTTCATTCTGAGTGCAGGTAATCGTAAAAATTAAACTATATTTTTACCTACTAATCGTGACATAGAAATAATGTGCAAAAAGAATGCTTACAATAGTTATGAAACAATGGGCAATAAAATTAATGCATAAACTTATGTAAGGAGTTTTGTGTAAGGAGGAGTTTTATCTTGTGTATATCCAAAATAAGAGTTAAGAAGTCTTTCTCTAACTGTTTCTGAGGCAGGCAATAGTCAAAAAAGAAAGGAACTCACCTTACCTAGAAAGCTACAGAGCTTTAGGTTAGAGTAGTTCACAACAAACATAGGGTTAAATACAGATTTAGTTATGTAGAAAGAAAATATACTAAAATCTAATCTAAAATACCAATAAACAAAGAAGGTCTTCCTGATTGGCAATTTATAGAGTCTTACATAAAGCAATTGTCATACAGTAGGAATTTAAAGTAGAAAATATAAGAACAAAATTTTTAAAATACACTCATTATAAATAACAGTGAATTAATAATATTACGTTAAAAAATAATCTGTCTAATTAACAAGTAGCATATAACTTTTATCTTTGTAGAGTATTTCTATTATTTATACTATTATAGTATAGGGGAATTAGCTTAGTTGGTAGAGCGTCTCAATGGCATTGAGAAGGTCAGGGGTTCGAATCCCCTATTCTCCACATCTGCCTTAGCGCTCCAGGGAGCGTTCCAGCGCATCACAAACATTGTCCGTGTAGTAGAAATTTAGTCCTTTTATAAACTCTGGATTAATATCTTCTACATCACATTTATTTTTTCTGCTAAGTATGATATCTACTATACCACTTCTTCTTGCAGCTAATACTTTTTCTCTTATACCTCCAACTGGTTCAACACTTCCACGTAGTGTCATCTCTCCTGTAAGTGCAAGATGAGGCTGTATTTTACGTTTAGTGTATGCTGATAAAATAGCACTACAAAGGGCAATCCCTGCCGAAGGACCATCTTTTGGTGTTGCTCCATCTGGGATATGAATATGCAAGTCATTTGTTTTTATATCAGAAAGTTTTATACCAAGCTTTTTAGAATTTGCTTTTAGATAAGAGTGAGCTATTATTGCAGATTCTTGCATTACATTTCCAAGCTGACCTGAAGTGATTACTTTACCTTGACCTGGACATAAGCTACTTTCAATAAATAAGATTGAACCTCCATTTGTACTCCAAGCTAGTCCAACAGAGATACCTGGCTTATTTGGTTTTTGGTAAGAGATTAGATTAATAGGTGGTTTTCCTAAAAGGTTCTCTAGATCATTATTACCCAAACTCTTGGAGAACTTATCACCAAATACAACCTTTTTAGCCATTTTTCCAAAAATAAGATCCAGCTTCCTATAAAGCTCTCGTACACCTGACTCATATGTATATTGGGTTATTATTTTCTCAATAGTTTTTGGAGTAATGCGTATTTTGAGATCATTTAACCCATTTTCTTCTATCGCTTTTGGTATAAGGTGTTTTTGTGCTATTATTTTTTTTTCTTCTATAGCATATCCCTCAATGGCAATTTTTTCTAACCGATCAGCTAGAGCAGAAGGTATTCTCTCAACATGATTTGCAGTAGTTATAAAAAGTATATTAGAGAGATCAAAAGGAGCGCCTATATAGTGATCTTCAAAATTCTTATTTTGTATTGGATCTAAGATTTCTAAAAGAACAGCATCCAAATTACCACGCTTTTGGTCAAGCTTATCTATCTCATCTAAAAGTATAAGAGGATTATTAACGCCAGACTTTTTTATTTCTTCCATAATTCTACCCATCATTGCCCCAACATATGTTCTTCTATGTCCACGAAGTGTAGCAATATCATGAGTTCCTCCTAGAGCAATTTGTATATATTTGCGTCCAAGAGCCTTTGCTATTGACTTTGCTAAGCTTGTTTTCCCTGTTCCAGGGGGGCCATGTAAACATAATATTTTACCTTGCTTTCCTCCCTTTAACTTCTCAACAGCAATAATAGATAATATACGATCTTTAGTTGGAAGCATTCCATAATGCTCCTTCTCTAAAATTTGTTTTGCTCGTCTAATTGAGATATTTTTTTGAGTATTGGTACTCCAAGGTAGAGAAATAAAATCTTGTGCGTATTGGTATAATAAGCTATACTCTGAGGAATCAGGATTCAGTTTAGTTAGTTTTCTTAATGTGTTTTTATAATAGGTTGAAATATTAGAACTCCAATTCATTTTTTTTGCTTTTTGCTTTAATTGTTCAATCTCATTATCCAAAAATTTATTATTTTCATCTTCCTCCCCAAGCTCTTGACGTAAAACCTTGATTTGTTTTTTTAAATAAACAGTTCTTTGCTGCGCACTTATATCAGAATGAACTTTTTGATGGATTTTTTTTTGCAGAGTAATCATATTTACTTCTTCTAAAAGTAGTTTTAATAGAGAAGTCGCTCTTTTTGTACCACTTTCCATTTCTAAAAGAGTCTGTTTTTGATTAAAATTAGCAAAGTTTGTGATTATATAATATATTAGAGCAGAAGCTTTTTTCGTATTATGAATCATGGCTGGTATTTCTTCAGAAATATTGGGCATATGATTAATAATTTCTAGTGAAACTTCCTTTATTGACTGAACAAGAGCTATAGATTTCTTTTTTTTCATATCAAGAGATGTAGTCGATAAAGTGTGAACTTTTGCTGAAATTAAAGGTTTTGTTTTTGTGGTTCTATTAATCCTAAAGCGAGAGACTCCCTCTACTACTGCAAGAACTTCCTTTTTAGATAAAGTAACTAGCTTCACTACATTAATAATAACACCAATATTATAAATACTATCAAGATTGAAAGAAGAAAAGTCCTCTTTCGGTGCGATTAAACCAAGAAAAGTTTTTTTGTTAAAACTAGTCTTTACAAGTGATATATCACTTGGACTGCTTAACTTTAAAGGGAAAACCATTCCTGGAAAAACAACTACATTTTTTAAAGGCATAAGTGTGATCTCTTGCTCCTTTTCTAAAAAAGTATTATCAGGAATTGTTCTATCTTCCTCAAAGATAGGTGACTTCATTTCTAAGTTGTTATCCATTTAATTTAATATTTGATGTATATGCACAATCTAAATAATGATATGCAAAAAACATACCAACTATAATGTAGTGAAATCGAATAGAGATAATTTGGTTACTAATGCTATATTTTTTATCTAATTTTAAAAACTTTATGTTGTCTAAGGTTATAGAGTTTTTATTTAGGAGGAAGTTGGGTTTCACTATAGTTGACAACTATATAGATAAAATTACCCATACTGTTACTATGCAAAATATGTATGAAGTTTTTGAGATTTCCTATAATAGGTTATTTAAATCTGGATAATTCTTTCTATTGCCTCTACTAGCTTATTGATTTCTTCATCGGTATTGTAAATTCCCAAAGATATTCTTACAACACCACTTTTATCAAGATTTAAGTGCTTCATTAGTGGGGTAGCACAAAGTGAGCCAGAGCGCAGGGCGAAGCCCTGCGCTCCCAACCTTATACCAACGTCTATTGGATGGTGTGGTGGAAGCCTAAAAGAAAATATTCCTACATTATCTTTTGCTCTTGATAGTAGTTTAAGATTATTAATTTTTTGAAGCTCTTTTTCTGTGTGCTCTATAAACTTGATTTCATTTGCTCTTATTATTTCTTGACCAAGATTTGTAATGAAATCTATAGCAGCTCCAAGTCCAAATATTCCTGCAATGTTTTGTGTTCCAGCTTCAAAACAATGAGGTAGCTCCTCATAAATATTTATTTTACTATTAATTGAACTTACCATTCCTCCTCCAAATTGATAAGGTTGCATTTTTGCTAAGATTTCTTTTTTCCCATAAAGAACCCCTATACCAGTTGGCCCATAGATTTTATGTCCAGAGAAAGCTAAAAAGTCACAATTAAGTTCTTTTACATTTATCTGTATGTGTGGGGCAGCTTGAGCACTATCTACAAAAACTTTAATGCCATAACTATGAGCCAGAGTAGTAATTTCTTTTATTTTATTGATTGTTCCAAATACGTTGGAGGCATGAGAGATTGAGATTAATTTTGTTTTGTTAGAGATTAATTTATTTAACTCTTGAATATTTATACCTCCCTTGTCTGTTATTGGGATTTTTTTTAGCTTCGCTCCTTTTTGCTGACACAATACTTGCCATGGTAGTATATTGCTATGATGCTCTAAGTAAGAAACTAATATTTCATCACACTTTTTTATGTAAGCCTCTCCATATGATTTTGCTACCAAGTTAATACTATCGGTAGTCCCGTGTGTAAAAATAATTTCTTTTTTACTCTCTGCATTTATAAATTTTTGCACCTGAGATCTTACAAACTCAACCTTGTCTGTACATCTATTAGCTAGCTCGTAAATTCCACGATGTGGGTTTGAGCTTTGCCTATAGTAGTTGCACACCGCATCTATTACCTCTTGAGGTTTTTGTGTTGTTGCTGCATTGTCCAAATAAATCAGATTGCTAGATTTAAAAAAAGGAAACTTTTTTCTAATTTCACTAAAAGCCATAAGTAATTTGTTAATTAGCTACCAATTTATAGTGCTTTTGTTATTTTTACTCAAGTATGTATTTGTTTTGCTAAATGGTTTTGACCCAAAAAACCCACCTCTAGCAGAGAATGGTGATGGATGTGGTGAGGAAATAATGCAATGCTTGTTTTTATCAATATGGTCGCCTTTTTTCTGTGCATATGCCCCCCAAAGTATAAATACAAGTCTACTTTTTTCTTTAGAAAGTATTGATATTACCATATCAGTAAATTTTTCCCAACCAATATTTTGATGAGAGCCAGCCATCCCTTTCTCTACAGTTAATGTAGAATTTAGCAAAAGAACTCCTTGTTTTGCCCAACTGCTTAAGTCTCCTTGCTTTTTGCATGACTGACCAATATCACTTTCTAGCTCTTTAAATATATTTTTGAGACTTGGAGGTAGGTTAATACCAGGGTTTACAGAGAAGCAAAGTCCATTTGCTTGCCCAAGTCCATGATAAGGGTCTTGCCCTAATACAACAACTTTCGTGCTTGAAAAGTTACAAAGATCAAAAGCACGAAAAATTTCACTCCCCTTAGGAAAGATTATTTTTTTTGAATATGAATCTTTAACAGAGCGGACTAGTTGTTTGAAGTATGATTTCTCAAATTCTTTACTTAGTTTTTCTTCCCAACTCTTCTCTATTGTTACACTCATTTGTTGTGTATTAAGTTTGGTGGAGAATGTGGGAGTCGAACCCACGACCTCCTGCTTGCAAAGCAGGCGCTCTACCAACTAAGCTAATTCCCCTAAAAGCTTATCTGATGAACAAATATAATGTTTATATTGGTATTACTCCAAAATAATTATCAATATAAATATAGCGAGGATTAAAGATTGTATAATATCTACATTATAAAAAACTTATTTGACTATTTATTTTATCTTAAATCCTGTTTTGAGGATTATTATTAAAATGTTTTTCATTTTTATTTTTCGAATAGTTAATTGTCCTTTTCTTGCGTTACTGGTAATAATATTTGAATTACTCTAAGCTAAAAACTCCTAAGAGCTAAAACTATCTTTCTTTTTTGACACTTATTGTAAATCACTGGCACTCTCCAAAAAACTTACATGCTGCCACCGTAAAGCCACCAATATTTAGGGCAATGATATGTAGGGGGGGTTTTAGTTAAGAGGAAATTGACTTTTAAATGTAGGAGCAAACTACACTACTCCACAATTGCTATGCAAAGTATCTAGGAGAGTATAAAGAATTATTACAAGGGTGATTTTTTAAACCTGGGTAATGTTGTTTGATAATCTACCAGAAGCCCTACCTCTATTATATATTCTATAACCCTCAATTTTAGGAGGATAATTAAGCAATAAGTGTAGGATATCTTCTTTATGTTTTATTTTTATTGACCGTTGTTTAGTAATCCACATAAGTATTTTTATCCGTATTATCTCTACCTCAGAAATAATACATGAATATAGATTTACTCTTACATATTGCCCATATTAGAGTGAAGTCAATTAGCATGTTATTAGGAAGTATGATAAATTATTATATTAAATTGACAGTAGGTTCGCATTAATGGCTCAAGTTGTCAATGTGAGATTGCAGTATATTAGCACACTCCTAGATGGCTACAGCGATACCTACTTTAAAGTAAACTTTAACTTATTTATCACTTTTTTTATGGCTTTGTACGTTTATAAAATACTACCTATTTCTTTCAGTACTATTTATATAAGAGTAAAAATCATCT
>PJEL010002794.1_pt1 | contig 15604 bp, 16 predicted proteins | sample 1853271 | NCBI WGS metagenome assembly PJEL01 (sample SAMN08108733, study PRJNA415343) | Invertebrate metagenome, whole genome shotgun sequencing project. | host: Globobulimina | place: Sweden: Gullmar Fjord | collected 2015-08
GGCGGCACGACGCGAGCCGCGTGCGAAGCCGGTTGCGCGTGCGTCTTCGGAGCCCGATGCCAGCAGCCAGGATCTGTTCGCGCAGCTCAAGGGGCGTCTGGAGGACGCGGAGCGTCAGGCCGAAGTGCACGCGGAGCTGGAGGCTGAGATCGATCGTCTCCAGGTCGAACTCGACCAGGTGCACGCGGATGGCGAAAGCCGAGTTGCAGCCGCCGTTCGGCAGACCGAGAGCACCCGCGCCGAGCTCGACGAACTGAAGCGGAAGATCCGCGACCTTGTCGGCCCCTCCTGATCCCGGCCCGATTGCCGGCGGTTCGCCCCGGATCATCCTCGTCGGGTCGCGCGGCGGCGCCAACGTCGGTTCGGCCTGTCGCGCAATCAAGAACATGTCGGCCGGCGCCCTGGTCACCGTGGCGTCTTCTTTCGATCACGCGCAAGCCAAACGCATGGCGGTGCACGGGCGCGACGTTCTCGCCGCCTCACGCGAGGTCGAAACCCTGGACGAAGCCATCTCCGGTTGCGGTCTGGTGGTCGGCACGACGGCCCGTCGCGGCGCCTATCGGGTGCGGCCGCGCCCAATTCGCGAAGTGGCCCGCGAACTGGTGCGCTGGGAGCTCGAGCGCTGCCGGTCCGAGCTGTCGCCTGCCGCTCCGTTCGCGTTCGTGTTCGGTCCCGAAGACCGGGGGCTTTCCAACGACGAGATCACGCTGTGCCACCGGTTGGCCTACATTCCGACCGGTACCGAGTATACGTCGCTCAACTTGGCTCAGGCCGTGCTGACCTGCACTTACGAAGTGCTCATGGCGCGCATCGAGCTCGAGGCCGAGGCCGAAGACCGCACAGCCGCCTCGGAGATCGAGGAAGTCGACCCGGACGCCGCGCCGGCCGATGCGGCCGAAGTGGCCGAGATGTTCCGTCAGCTCGAGAGGTCATTGGTCGAGATCGGTTTCCTAGACGAGGACCGGCCCGAGCGCATCATGGCCACGCTGAGGTCGCTCTTCTCGCGCAGTGGGCTGGAGCGTCGTGAGGTCGGCATTTTGCGTGGGGTTGCCCGACAGATTGGGTGGTTCGCCACGGGCGGGGCCGAGGTCGCCCGGCGCAAACGGGCCGAAGGGCGCAAGCTGCGCTAAGTGGAGTGCGGGCTCGGTCGATGTTGCATGGGGCTGCTCGGCTGACTAGCCTGTCGTCGGCCGCAGCGTTGAGAACCACAGGGATCAGTGAGTCCGAATCATGCACGTAGTCATTGCAGAAATCCGCGCCAAGGAGGGCCTCGGTGACGAGCTCGCCGAACTCTTCCGCGACTTCGTCGAATGGGTCGTCGAGAATGAGGCCGAGACGCTGGCGTACTCGTGCAATCGGTCGAAGGAGAACCGCGACCGGTTCGTGTTCTTCGAGCGCTACACGGGCGACAAGGCTTTCCAAGCGCACGCCCAATCCGATCGTTTCGCCGAGCTGGCCGTCGCCATCGACGGGAAAGTCGATGGGCAGGTCGAGTTGGAGACGTTCGAGGAGATCGCCGCCAAGCTCTGAGCCGGGCGGTGTGGTTGGCGTGGCCCGGGCCCTGCCGATTGCGCATCCCGTAGCTCACGGCGGCGACTCGAAGAGGCACCGGTGAGACGCATCGTCTTGGCCATCGGTCGCCGACCGCGGCTCACCCTGCTCCTCATGCTGGCGGTGACCGTCACCGGTATCTCCGGCCTCACGCGGCTCAGCTTCGACAGCTCGCTGGCCTCCCTCACACTGCCGGACGACCCGGTACGGGTGTTCAACGAGGAGGTTCGAGAGCAGTTCGGGGATGAGGAAATCGGCGTCGTCGTGCTGCTCGCACCGAACGTCTACGACGTCGAGGTGGTCGGAGCGCTCAAGGGCCTGACCGACGAGCTGGCAGGCGTCGGCGGCGTGAGCCGGACGCTCAGTCTCACCAACGCGAGCGACCCGACTTCCGACGTGTTCTCCCCGCCGCCCCTGCTGCCACGCGGCCCGATCACCGAGCGCTCGGTGGCGCACCTTCGCGAGCGAGCGGCGGCCAACCCGATCTACGTGCCCAATCTGGTCTCCGAGGCCGGCGACGCTGCGGGCGTAACGGTCTTCTTTCGCCACGCCACCGACACCGAAGACGAGAATCGCGTGGACGCCGACGTCCAGGCGGTGCTCGACGGTTTCGAGGGCCCGGGTGAGATTCACTACACCGGCGTCTCGCACATTCGCGTGCGAGCGGTGCGGCTCATGCGCGCCGACCTGCTTTGGTTCCTACCCATCAGCCTGTTCTTCATGATGATCGTGTTGTGGATCGCGTTCGGTTCGCTGCGCGCGACCATTCTGCCGCTGTGCGCCGTGGCGCTCGGCGTCGGCTTTCTTACCGGCTCCATGGGCTGGACGGACACGCCGATCACGTTGACCACGCTGGTGCTGCCGTCGTTGTTGCTAGTGATCGGGGGCTCCTACTCGATCCACGTGGTTCACGCCTACCTCGAACTTCCCGAGGAGGAAGACGGCCAGGCGCCCGAGCAGCGGCTCCTCGCGACGCTCTCGAGCGTCGGCTTGCCGGTTCTGGTGTCGGCGCTCACGACCGGGGTGGGCTTCGGTTCGCTCGCGATCCACCCGATCCCGGCCATCGCCGGCTTGGGCAAGTGGGCGCTGATGGGCATTTGCGCCGTGGCCGCCGGCTGCCTGATCGGTGTCCCCGTGGCGCTGATGAGCCTTCCCGAGCGCCTGATACGCGGCACCGGCTCGACCCAGCGCACCGACCGGGGGCTTCTGCCGCTGCTCGACAACCTGGTTGTTCGTGTAGGCGGCTACGCGATCGACAACCGGGTCAAGGTGTTCGCAGTCGCGCTGGTGGCGTTCGGAATCTCGGCGGTCGGCGCGACGCACATTCGCGTGGACACCGATTTCCTGAAGGCGTTTCGCCCCGACTCCGAGATCCGGCTGGCCAATGCCGCGGTCGCCGAACGGCTGGTCGGTCCGAACCCGGTCTCGGTGATCCTGACCGCTTCCACGCCCGACTACTTTCGCAACATCAGCGCGCTTCGCCAGGTCAAGGATTTTCAGGACTTCGTCGAGGGGATGGACGTGGTCGGCGCGAGCGTGTCGCTGATCGACTACTTGGAGGAGCTCGATCTCGGCCTGCAGGCCACCGGTGGGATGGTCGTGAACGACGAGGGCGAACTCGTCGATATGCCGCCGCCGCCGAGCTTCTGGGATGCGCCCAAAGAACAGCTCCCTCAGCTCTTCCAACTCGTGGCGACCAGTCCGAAGACCTTCTCGGGGCTCGTCGATTCGCGCTTCCAGCGGCTGCACATCACGCTTCGCACTTCGCTCAGCGGCTCTCTGGCTACGGCCGAGCTTCGTGAAGACATCCTTACGTTCTCTCGGGCGATGTTCCCGCGCGGCGTGGATGTCGAGTTGGCCGGCGCTCAAGTGATCATGGCGTCGGCGTCCAACCGCGTGATCGGTGGGCAGGTGGAGAGCCTCGCACTCGCGTTCACGGTGATTTTCCTGACGCTGGCCGTGATGTTCCTGTCGATGCGCGTCGGGCTGGCGGCAATGATTCCGAACGTGCTGCCGGTGTGCGTGTTCTTCGGCGTGATGGGGTGGGCCGGAGTCGAACTCAACTTGGCGACCAGCATCATCGGCGCCGTCGCGCTCGGCATCTCGGTGGACGACACCATCCACTACATGGCCCGGCTCAACGCGATCGTGAAGACCACTCCTAATCGTCGAGAGGCGTTGCTGCTTACTCTGCGCGCGGTGGCGCGTCCGGTGGTGGCGACCTCCGTCACGCTGGCCGCGGGTTTCCTGGTGATGTGCATGTCCGGGTTCACGGTGTTGGTGTCGTTCGGCTGGCTTTCCGGCCTCACGATGCTGGTCGCCCTGGTCACCAACCTCGTTCTGCTTCCGGCCATCTTGGCCACCGTCCCGGTGGTCAGCGTCTGGGATCTCGTCTCGTCGAGGTTGGGACCTTCCCCGCACCTCACGATCCCGTTGTTCCGCGATCTCGGCCTGTTCCCGGTGCGGCTGATCGTGCTGCTGGGCGAGCTGCGCCGCTACGAGCGCGACGATTTTCTCGTGCGCAAAGGCGAGGAAGGGCGCGAGATGTACTTGATCCTGGCGGGACGTGCCGAGGTCCGGCTCGGCGGCGGCGACACCGTGCCACTCGGACGCGGCGGCATCGTCGGCGAGATGGCGCTGCTCCGTCATAGCAAGCGCGGCGCCGACGTCGCGGCGCTTTCGGAGGTGGAAGTCCTCGTGATCGACGAGGACTTCTTGCGCCGTCTGCGCATTCGTTACCCGCGCTTCGCTTCGCGTTTCTTCGTGAACATTGCGCGGATTCTGAGTGACCGACTCGAGGCCGCGAACCGGCGCCTGCGCGACCTGACTGCCGACTGATCCGCCGATTGATCCCCCGGGCGTCGAGCGACATACTTCGCGCGAATCTCGCGAAGGAGCACTACATTGGCGATCATCCGCAAGAAGACGGGACATTTCCTAGAGGACTTTCGGGTCGGGCAGGTCTTCCGCCACAAAGGTGGCAAGACGGTGAACGAGGGGCTGTTCAACTCCTTCACCGAGTTCAACATGACCACCAACCCGCTCAGCAAAAACCGCGAGTACGCGCGGTTGTGCGGCTTCGACGACATCGTGGTGCCGCCCGGGCTGGTGATGCTCGTGGTGTTCTCGCAGACGGTCGAGGACATCTCGGAGAACGCGCGCGCCAATCTCGAATACATCGACATGCGCTTCGGCGCGCCCGTGTATCCGGGCGACACGCTGGAGGCCGAGACGACCATCCTCGGGGTGAAGCCTTCCTCGAAGGACAACGACCGCGGTGTCCTTCACGTGAGCACCGTAGGGCGCAAGCAGGACGGCTCGGTCGTCATCGCTTATGAGCGCAAGGTGCAAGTGTGGAAAGACGACGTCGAGGCTCCGGTGGAATCGGCGACGCTCGAAGACAAGCCGACTGTGGATTGTGCGCCGGTGCTTCCACCGTACGAATCCCGACGCGACTATGCCGCCAAGGCCCATCTGGCCAACTCGGACACGTATTTCGAAGACTTCACCGTAGGTGACGTCTACGAGCACTCGCGCGGCCGAATGGTGACCGACGAGCACATCGCGCTTACGGCCCAGCTCGACAACACCTCGCAGGTGCACTGCAACCAGCACATGATCGATCAGAACCCCGCGAAGTATATCGGCGGCCGTCTGATCATCTTCGGTGGCATTCCGTTCAACCTGTGTCTCGGCATTTCGTGTCCGGACATCGCGGACAATTCGTTGGGCGATGTCGTCTACACGACCGGGCGCCACGTGGGGCCGCTGTTCGCGGGCGATACGGTCTTTGCGACGACCGAGATCACTGCGACCGAAGACTACGCTGACCGTGACGATCTCGGGCTGCTGTCGGTGACTCTACGGGGCCACAAGTTCCGCAAGCCGAAAGACGGAGAGGAAGGGCCGCAGAAAGTCGACATCTTCGTGCTCGAGCGAACGCTCGCCGTGAAGCGGCGGAGCCATTGGGCTTGAGCGCTGCGGCGGCGGTCTCTTGAGGGCTGCCGGGCCCGCGCCGCGCGACCGCCCCATGTCGAATTCGCTCGAAACCGAGCTCGAAGATCGAGGCGCCGAGTTCTCCGACTATCGCGGCGCCCGGACCGCGCGCTCGTTCGGAGACTTTGACGTCGAGTACGAGGCCCTGCGTACCGGCGCCGCGCTACTCGATTTTTCTCACCGCCGCGCGCTCGTTGCCGAAGGCTGTGAGCGCGCGCAGTTCCTTCACGGACAGTTGACCCAAGACGTGAACTCGCTCGGACCGGGCGAGGGCGCACCAGCGCTTGTTCTCACGCCGCAAGGGCGGCCGCTCGCGATGTTCGTCGTGCACGACCTCGGTGGACGCTTGTTGTTGTCGGTCGATGTCGCGGCGCTCGAGACCGCGCGCCTTGCCCTCGAGCGATTCTTGGTTGCCGATGACGTCGAGTTTCTCGACATCGAGCCATCTCTTCGCTTCGCGATCGCCGGTCCGTCGGCTCCCCGCGTGCTTGCCGATGCAGGGATCGACGGCGCGCTCGAGCTGTCGCCTTGGGGAGCGGCCGACGGAGAGATCGGCGGGCAGCCGGTCACCGTGCTCGCGAGCGGCGAGCTCGACGTTCCGCTGTTCGAGATCGTCGTGGGGCCTGTGGTCGGCAAGCCGGCCGACGACGAAGAGGACGACTGGGACGACGAGGACGATGAGGACGACGATCCGGACGAAGGCGAAGACGGCGACGAGTCGGATGGCGCCGGTCGGCCGGTGCGTCTGGGCCGCGTGCGCGCCGACGGCGAGACGGACGGGGCTGACGCCGACGCCGCGGCGGTGTGGCGGGCGCTCGAAGAAGCCGGCGCGCGCCCGGTCGGAACCGATGCCTTGGAGGCCGTTCGCGTAGAGAGCGGAACGGCGGCGATCGGCGTCGATATCGACGAGTCGCGTGTCGCTCTGGAGGCCCGGCTCGAGTGGGCGATCCACTTCGCCAAAGGCTGCTACGTGGGCCAGGAGATCATCGAGCGGGTGGTCAGCCGTGGAGGACTCAATCGAGAGCTCGCGCTGGTTCGGCTCGACCTTCCCGTTGAGATCGGCGCGGTGCGCGTCGGCGGCGGTGCGCAAGAAACGCTCACGTCCGTGGTTCGTTCGCCGCGTCTCGGCACGCTGGGTTTCGTGTACGTGAGTGCCGATGGGCTTGCCGTCGGCGATCGTATCGCCCTCGCCGATGCGGCCGGTGTCGAAGTGGCGGCCGAAGTGCTCGAGTGGCCGCGGGCCCGGGCGCTCGCGGGGCGTAACGAATGACCGGCGAAGGCATTACGCCTTCGTGGTTCGTGCGCGGAGATATCGACGGGTTCTTCGGTCTCGCGCTCGACAACCTGATCCAGTTGCTGGTGATCGTGGCGCTCTGCTCCACGGTGCTCGGCTTCGGTCCCGATCTTCTCTACGGACACGTATTGCCCGGCGCTGCGGTGTCGATTCTGTGCGGCAATTTGTTCTACGCGTGGCAGGCCCATCGCATGGCGCGTCGCACCGGACGCAGCGATGTCACCGCGTTGCCGTACGGCATCAACACGGTGAGCCTGTTCGCGTTCGTGTTTTTGGTGATGCTCCCGGCGAAGCTCGCGGCCCAAGCCGCGGGCATGGATCCCGAAGGCGCGGCGCGCGTGGCGTGGCGTGCCGGACTGGCCGCGTGTTTCGGTAGCGCGTTGATCGAGTGCGCAGGTTCGCTCGGCGCGGAGTGGCTGCGGCGCCAGACGCCTCGCGCCGCGCTGCTCTCGACGCTCGCCGGAATCGCGGTTTCGTTCATCGCGCTCTCGTTTTTCTACAAAGCATTCGGCGCACCGTTGGTCGGGCTCGTCACGTTTGCCATCGTGCTGGTGTGCTACTTCGGCCGGGTGAAGTTCGTCGCCGGCATTCCCGGCGGTCTGGTCGCGGTCACCGTCGGCACCGTGCTGGCGTGGACGACGGGGCTCGCCGGAGGCGACGCCGCAGCCTGGGAAGCCGCGCGCGGCACCATCGGTTTCAAGCTCCCGGTGCCGGTGTTCGCCGACTTGTGGGCCGGGCTCACGCAAGGCGGCGGCTTGGTCGGCTATCTCTCGATCGTGGTGCCGATGGGGATCGTGAACGTGGTCGGCTCGCTGCAGAACATCGAGAGCGCGGAGGCGGCCGGCGACCGCTACCCGACCGGCTCGTCCCTGCTCGTGAACGGTTTGGGTTCGGTCGCCGCGGCCGTGTTCGGGAGTTGTTTCCCGACGACGATCTACATCGGACATCCCGGCTGGAAGGCGATGGGCGCGCGCATCGGCTACTCGATCCTCGGCGGGACGTTCGTGACGATCGCGTGCCTGACCGGAACCATCGCGTGGGGCGCGCTCGCCGTGCCCATCGAAGCGGGCATGGCCATCGTGTTGTGGATCGGCATTGTGATCGTCGCCCAGGCGTTTCAGGCGACGCCGCGTGAGCACGCTCCCGCCGTTGCCGTGGGCTTGCTACCCGGCATTGCCGCATGGGGTGCGTTCATGCTCAAGCAGGGGATGCGTGCCGCCGGAACCGGCGTGCCCGGCGGCCCTCCCTTCGGTCCCGATCTCGAAGTTAAGCTGGCGCAGCTGGACATCTCCGCGCGCGGAGCCTTTGCGGTCGAGCAAGGATTCATCTTCACGGCGATGATCCTGGCTGCTGCCACCGCCGAAATCATCGATCGCCGTTTCCGCCGCGCGGCCGTTTGGTGCGCGAGCGCCGGCGTACTCGCTTGGCTCGGTCTCATTCATTCTTATGCGTACACGCCCGGCGACACGGTCGTTCACCTCGCGCTCGGCGGAGGTCGCGATTGGGCGTTCGCATACTTCGGCATGGCGGCGTTCCTCGCGGTGGTGCCGTGGGTGACCGTCGAGGACGACGCGACGCACGGGTGAGCCGGTGAGCGTGTTTCGTGTCTTCGCCTACGGGTCTAACCTTTGCCTCGAACGTTTGCGCGCCAGAACTCCTTCGGCGCGCGTGATCGCGACCGGGGCGCTCGACCGGCACGAACTCCGCTTTCACAAACGCGGCTACGACGACTCGGCGAAAGCCGACGCGTTCTATACCGGGAACGTCGGCCACAGCGTGCTCGGAGCCGTTTACGAAGTCGCGACCGCCGAAAAGCCGGTGCTCGATCGCTGCGAGCGCGGCTACGACGAGAAGACCGTGCTCGTGCACGTCGCCGACGGTCGCGAGATCGAAGCGCTCACCTACGCCGCCAAGACCGAGCGCATCGACGCTGCGATGAAACCGTTTCACTGGTACAAGCGCTTCTGCGAAGTCGGCGCGCGGCAACACGGACTTCCCGAGGAATACCGGCGACTCATCGAATGCGTCGTGGCCGTCGAGGACAGCGACCGCGAACGCCACGAGCGTGAGTCGGCCGTACTCGCCTCGCTCGCGTTATCGGAGCGCGAGTGAGCGCCGAGACAGTCGCCGTTCTTACCGTCGCGACCTTCGCGACCGCAACCGTCTCGGCCATCGTCGGCATGGGCGGCGGAGTGACGTTGCTCGCGGTGATGGCCGCGTTGTTGCCGGCGCCGCTGGTCGTGCCGTTGCACGGCGTCGTGCAGCTCGTGTCCAACGGTACGCGCACGTTGCTGTTTTTGCGTGAAGTGCACGTCAGGATCTTCGCGTACTACATCGTTCCCGCCGTTGCCGGCGTGTGGCTCGGTGCACGTTGGTACGTGGGGGGCGAGTTGCCTTGGTTTCGCCCCGCCATCGGCGTGTTCATTCTCCTGTATCTCGCGACTCTGGTTCGTAAACCGAGGCTTGGCCGCCTTCCCGAGTGGATCTTTGCGCCGCTCGGTTTGGTGACGGGCAGCCTCGCATCGCTCATCGGCGCGACCGGCCCGCTCATCGCTCCGTTCTTTCTGCGCGACGATCTAACCAAAGAGCAGATCATCGGCACCAAAGCCGCCGTGCAGATCACGACGCACGCGGCCAAAATCCCCGCGTTCGCCGCGCTCGGCTTCGCCTACGGTGCGCATTGGCAATTGTTGGTGCCGCTCACCGCCGCCGCCGTCGCCGGCACGTTTTGCGGTAAGCGTCTGCTCGGGCGCATCCCCGAGGTGGCGTTCCGCCGAGCGTTCGTCGCCGTACTCGCCTTGATCGCGCTGCACTTGATCGCTGGATAGGCCGTCGGCTTCTCTTCGACTCGATGCCCCGCAATTGCGCCTCGCAGCATAAGCTTCATGGATCGTCCAGGCCAGGGTGCAGGCGCCGCTTGGTCGAAGGTGACGGTCGGGCTACAAGGCCGGATGCATCCGGCGGTCTACGTCGGGCTCGGCGGGTTCTGCGGCGCCTCGGCTCGTTATCTTCTCAGTGTGGCCGTCTTGCGGGCGACGGCCGGAACGGACATGCCCTACGGCACGCTGGTGTGCAACGTGCTCGGCTGCTTCGTAATCGGTACGTTGGTCGGGCTCGACGAAACGCGCGGCTTTCTGAGCGACGGCATGCGGCTGTTCCTGCTGGTCGGAGTGCTCGGCGGGTTCACCACATTCTCGACGTTCGGTTTGGAAGCGGTGGAACTCGCGCGGCGCGGCGTTCCGTGGCTCGTCGTCTTCCACGTTGCGGCGCACGTCCTGATCGGCCTGGCGGCCGTTGTCGGCGGGTTCCGGCTGGCCCGGTTACTGTAGCTCGGGCTTTAGGAAGCCGAGGTGCCGGTCGCCTCGGTGGCTCGCAGCAAGTCGTCTCTCCACTCGGCGGCCAGTCGGCACGTGCGGCGATCGTCGCGTTCGGGGAGACTCAACAGATCGTCGGGCGTGTCCACGTCCACTGCGAAGCCTTCAAGAGCGAGCGTGAGCATCTCCACGCCGGCTTCTCGGCACGTGTCGCGGTACGCGCCGAGGCTGTGGCCCTCGAAGCGAAACGGGATCACGGTGGGGCCCGCGGTCAGCAAACCGTTGGTGCCGGTGAGCGCCGCGGACGGGGCGGCCACGACCGGGTAACGCTCGCTGTTTACGGAGAACATGGCGTCGATCTCGACGGGGTCGAGCAGCGGCACGTCGCCGGGGATTGTCAGCAGTCGACGGACACCTTCGCTAGCGAGGCGCTCGGCGGCCATGGTGACGGCGGGATTGAGCCCGCGCGGTCGCTCCTCGTCGATCGATTCGGCGCCGAACCGGTGGGCGTGTTCGCGCATGCGCGGGTCGGCGCTCACGACGACCACGCGACGAACCGACTCGGCGGCTCCGAGCGCGCAGAGCATGTCCTCGAGCATCGCCAGGGCGAGTTGCTCGCGGCGTTCGGCGCTCAACCAGGAGGCCAAGCGGTTCTTCGATCCGGAGATCGAGCGCACCGGGATCAGAGCCGCGGTGCGGGCTCGGCTGTCAGCGGGGTTGGACGCGGAGGGCACGGCGGCGAAGGTAGAGGACACGGAATTGTCTGTAAAGCTGCGCAGGGGCGGGATTTCGTCCGTTTTCGTCGGCGCTGTGAGCGTGGGATAAGGGCGCCGGCCGCGGCCCGGACGCAGACGTGAGAGTGATAGCAGGCACGCTCGGAGGCCGGCGGCTTTCGCCGGTGCCGGGCCGATCGACTCGTCCGACGGCCGACCGCGTACGCGAGGCGTTGTTCGCTCGCATCGAGAGTCGCTATGGGCTCGAGGGAGCAGGGGTGCTCGACTTGTTCGCCGGCACCGGAGCGCTGGCCATCGAGGCGCTGAGCCGCGGGGCCGCCTCGGCGGTGTGCGTCGAGGCCGGTCGCCGGTCGGTTGCCGTGCTGCGGAGAAATGTCGCGTCGCTGGATCTGGCCGAATCGATCGAGGTCCGCGCGGTCGATTTCCGCGTTGCGCTTCGCGATTTGGGTGGCGTCGGGCGCGAGTTCGACGGGGTGTTCATCGATCCGCCGTACGGACAGGGTCTCGAACGCGAGGCCTTGGAGGCGCTGGCAGGTTCCGCGCTTCTCGCACGGCCGGCCTGGGTGGTCGTCGAGACAGCTCGCGACGAGGAGACCCCCTCGGATGTCGGCAGCCTGTGTCGAGTCCGCGAGGACGTTTACGGGGACACGAAAGTCGCCCTCTACGAGAGGGCGGATGAGAGAGAAAATCCATGAATGGGCAGATGGCCATCTACCCCGGGTCTTTCGACCCGATGACCAACGGGCACCTCGACATCTTGCGGCGGGGACTTGCCGTATTCGGTCACGTGCGCATCGCGGTCGCGTTCAACAAGAACAAGCCGTCGGGCATGTTCACGCCGCCCGAGCGTGTGGACATGTTGTCGGATGTGACGGCGGAGTTCGCCGAGCGCGTCTCGGTGGACAGCTTTCACGGGCTCCTGGTCGACTACTGTCGAAAGCTCGGCGCGGGGACCATCATCCGCGGGCTTCGCGCGGTGGCCGACTTCGAGTACGAGTTCCAAATGGCAATGATGAACCGCCATCTCGCGCCGGACCTGGAGACGGTCTTCTTGATGGCCGACGAGGCGCATTTCTACACGAGCTCGGGTTTGGTCAAGGAAGTCGTGATGCTCGGCGGCGACGTCTCCGGCCTGGTGCCTGCGGTGGTGGAGCGCGAGCTGATCGCGAAAGCCTCGGCGTCGTGACCCTGCCCGTTTCAACCTGCCCGCAGTGACACTCCGATGAAGCAGTGCGTGCTTCGCGAGCCCGGCCTGCTCGTTGTCGAGGAGGTCTGCGACCCGCAGCCGGGGCCGCGCGATGTCGTGATTCGCGTGCGCACGGCGCTTACCTGCGGAACCGACCTCAAGGCCTACCGTCGTGGGCACCCCAAGATGCCGTGTCCGACTCCGTTCGGTCATGAGTACGCCGGCGACGTGGTCGCCGCCGGGGCCGAGGTTGCGGGCTTTCGGGTCGGCGACGCGCTGATGGCCGCGAACACCGGACCGTGCGGGCGCTGCTTCTTCTGCCTGGCCGACCAAGAGAACCTTTGCGAGACGATCATGGACGAGATGGTGCTCGGCGCGTATGCGGAGTACTTGCTCGTTCCCGATCGAGTGCTCCGCTCGAACGCGTTCGTGAAGCCCGAGGCGCTGTCGTACGAGCAGGCGACGTTGCTCGAGCCGCTCTCTGCTGTGTGCTTCGGCTTGACGCATCTTTCCCTACGCACGATTCGCGAAGGCACCGTGGTGTTGATCGGGGCCGGGGCGATCTCGATGCTTTGGCTGGCGGCGTTGAAGAGTCACGGAGCTCGAAGCGTGGTGGTTGCAGGGCGCCGTGAGCCGCGATTGGCCGCTGCCCGCGAGGCCGGCGCGGACATTACGGTGGGCGAGGGCGGCGACGTTCGCGCTGCGATCGACGAGTTGACCGAAGGCCGAGGCGCCGACGCGGTGATCGAATGCATCGGGCAGCCTGAGGTGTGGGCCGCTGCGTCCGGGTACGCGCGTAGCGGCGGCACCGTCGTCTTGTTCGGCGGCTGTGCGGCCGGCTCCAAGGTCGAACTCGACACCTACCGACTTCACTACGATGGCGTTCGCGTCGTGAGCCCTTTCCACTTTCGTCCCCGTGACGTGGCCGAGTCCCGTCGCTTGCTGCTCACCGACGGCGAGCGTTTTCGGGGGCTCATCACCTCACGTGTCGCCCTGGAAGACTTGCCCGGTGTGTTCGCCGAGTGGGGAGAGAACTCAGGTATGAAGTGCGCCGTCTATCCCGCGGGGCTCACGGATCCGGCCGCTACAGGAGAGCGCTCTTGAGGGTCGCCCGTTTGCACAAGGCCGGCGACATTCGCATCGAGGAGCGACCGGTTCCCGAGATCGGCCCGGGAGAGGCTCTGGTGCGCACGCGCGCATGCGGAATCTGCACGGGCGATATCATGGGCTGGTACATGGAGCGCAAGGCTCCGTTGGTGTTCGGTCACGAACCGGCCGGCGAGATCGCGGCAATCGGCCCGGGCGTGGAGGGCTTTGCCGAAGGCGACCGGGTCTTCGTTCACCACCATGCGCCGTGCGGCGAGTGCCGCCACTGCCTCGGCGGCCACCACGTGCACTGCGCCACGTGGAGGGCGACCAATTTGGATCCGGGCGGCATGGCCGAGTACTTCCGTGTGGCCTCCGCCAACCTGACCCATGACACCCTCCGGCTGCCTGAAGGTGTCGGCTTCGATGCGGGCAGTCTGGTGGAGCCGGCCGCCTGCGTGGTCAAATCGCTCAGACGCGGGGCCGTGAGGGCCGGCGACACGGTGCTGGTAGTCGGCCTCGGTATCATGGGCCAGCTTCACGTCGTTCTCGCCAAGGCCGCCGGCGCGCGCGTGCTGGCCGCAGACCTGGTTCCGTTCCGTCTCCAGAGGGCGACCGAACTCGGGGCAGACGTCGTCATCGATGTTCGTAGCGAGGAGGCCGCTCGCGCGGTGCGCGACGCCAACGACGGCTCGGGCGCCGACATTGTGATCGTCGGCCCGGGCTCGATCGATGCGATGCGCTCCGGTATCGCTGCGGCGGGGCCGGGTGGCCGCGTCGTGTTGTTTACGTGCTCACGGCCTGACGAGGTGCTCGAGGTACGGCCTCACGACCTGTACTTCGACGAGATCTCGTTGGTGCCTAGCTATTCGTGCGGTCCGGACGATACGAGGCAAGCGCTCGCGGACATCGCGAACGGTACCATTCCGGTAGAAAGATTGATCACCCACCGGTTCGGACTCGAAGACGTGACCGATGCCTACCGTATGGCGGGCTTGGTGGGAGAGGCGCTGAAGGTCGTCGTAGAGTTCGAGTAGGGGAGCCCGGTCGGGGCTCCCCTACTCGTCGAAACTACTTTTCGAGGCCTTTGTGGAAGATTGCCTCGGCTTTGTCGGCCGCCGCGGTGGCCCGCAGTGCTGCCGATTCGGCACGTGCCGCCGCATCTTCGGCGCGGTTCGCGGCCTGCTCGATGCGCATCAGGTCGGATTCGGCGATCGAAGCTTCGACGTCGCCGCCGCATCCGCCGGCGGTGCAGATACATCCGCTGGTCATGACCGAAACGGACAAGGCCAGAGCGGCCATAGCGTACTTGAATTTCATCTAACTGCCTCCAAAATAAGGGGAAAAAGGCTGCGTCTGGCTCCTGGCCCCCAGCCGGCGCTTACTCGCCATGCCGGGGACTCTCTCCCCACCAGGCGTGGCCCAAGATAGCGGCACCTCCGGAGTTTTACCAGCCATCACGTGGCGCCGAATTCGGATTTATCGGCTTCGTCGGGCGCGCTCGGCCCGACCCCGGGGGCCTCGGAACCCGTGGACGCGAGCCGGACCGTCCAGAATACGTTCAGGGCGATGATCGCGACCCACGAGGCGGCCATGAACAGCATGCCGCCGACGCTCATTTCGCTCCCCCCGTCGGCCTGTCCGCGAGCGCCCATCGGCGTCCCGCGGTTCGCACCAGTGCCAGGATCCCCAAGAAGATAGCCAAGATCATCACTCTGGCCCCGATGATGTAGGGCTTGGAGGCATCGGCCACGCCTTCCAGGGCGAGCTTGCCGGGCACTTCCTGGACGAGCCAGGCGAGCAGAATGACGGCGAGAAACGCCGGGGTTACCCACTTGAGCAGATACTTGAAGAAGTGAGGCACGCGCATGTGCGCCCCGCGCTCGATCTCGGCCCAGCCCCTGTCGATGCCGAACACCCAGGCGAACACGACGCACTCGCACAGCGCGAACACGACCAGAGCGACGGTACCGACCCAGTAGTCCAGCTCGTCGAGAAAGCCGTGGGAGTGAAAGAAGATCACCGGCTGGGTGAGTACGAAGAACGCCGAGCCGACGGCCAGCACGGCGGTGCGACGGGAGAGCTGCCAGCCTTCTTCCAGCAGCGCGACCATCGGCTGGGCCATGGCCACGGCCGAGGTCACCCCGCCGAAGAACAGCAGCACGAACCATGCGGCGCCGATGAAGGCCCCGAACGGGATCCGTTGAAAGATCACAGGCATGGCCTGGAAGCCGAGGTCGAAGCCGCCGCCTCGGGCGATTTCTTCGGTGCCGTGGACGCCGAAGAACGCCACCGCTGCGGTCAGCGCGATGGTGCCGCCGAGGATGACCTCGGCGAACTCGTTGACCGCCGCCGTCGAGGTGCCGGTGAGCGCGACGTCGTCGTGCTCGTCCAGGTAGCTCGTGTAGGTGTGGATGATGCCCCAGCCGATCGACAGCGTGAA
>PJEL010002795.1_pt1 | contig 15600 bp, 18 predicted proteins | sample 1853271 | NCBI WGS metagenome assembly PJEL01 (sample SAMN08108733, study PRJNA415343) | Invertebrate metagenome, whole genome shotgun sequencing project. | host: Globobulimina | place: Sweden: Gullmar Fjord | collected 2015-08
GCGGCATGCGGATCGGCGCTGGCATGGTTGCTGCATCCAAGTATGGCGCCTCGGAATTCGTTGACCCCCGGCCGTGGCTCGTCGGGAGGCTCAACGACACGTTCGACACGTATCCCGAGATCGGGGTATTGCTTCCCGCAATGGGGTACGGCGCCGAACAGCTGTCCGATCTTGAGAAGACGATCGATGCGGTCGACTGTGACGCTGTGGTCATAGGGACTCCGATCGATCTATCACGGATCATCACGATCTCGAAGCCGCATACGCGGGTGCACTACGACCTCCAGGAGATCGGATCACCGGATTTGAACGAGGTGCTGACAGACTTCGCCCGAGGCGTCGAGATCGTCTAGCGTCGGCGTAGCCTGCCTATGCCGACGCACCGTCCACGGGGGATACCGGAGCAACGATCGGCGGTTCAGATGACCACGGGAAGTTGATCCAACGGTCGGTTCGTCTCCACACGTACTCGCATGTGATCACCGACCTCGGCTTTTCGTAGAGCACTGCTGCCCTCACACCTCGTACCGACGGCTCGACGAATTCGTACACCTTTGCGAGCGTGTGGCCGGTGTCGGCAACGTCGTCGACGACGAGGACATCAGCGTGTTCGAGGTCGACAAGCTCGAGGTACGGAGGCAGGATCACGGGCACATCGAGCCGTTCTTCGACATCGGTGTAGTACTCAACGTTCATGATGTAGCAATTCTTGATCGAAAGGGCGTAGCCGAGAGAGCCGGTGGGGATCAGCCCACCGCGTGCGATCCCTAGGATCACATCGGGCCGATATCCGTCGTCGGCGATCTGGCGTGCCAGTTCACGAACCCCAACCCCGTACGTTTCCCACGTAAGGACTTCACGCTCGTCGCCTTGAACACTCTCGGCCATTGCTTCTCACATTCGATGTGCAACAGACCGTAAACCACGCGCGCGCCCTATCGGTTCTGGCCGAAGGGACGGGTGAGCTCCGAGGTGCGGGTACTAGATTGCGGCCATGAGATCGATGACCCACGACGAAGCCATCGGCTTTCTGTCTTCGGGAACCCGCACAGGCAAGCTTGCAACGGTTCGCAACAACGGACGGGCGCACGTCACACCGATTTGGTTCGTGGTTGACGGAGATGACCTTGTGTTCAACACCTGGCACACGAGCGCAAAGGCTCAGCATCTCACGCGTGACGCTCGGGCCTCGCTCCTCGTGGATCTCGAGGAGCCTCCGTATGGGTATGTGCTTGTCGAGGGGTCGGTGGTGATCTCTCACGACCTCGACGAGATCGCTGCAGCCGCCACTCGTATCGGTGCCCGCTACATGGGAGAGGAACGTGCGCCAGAGTATGGCGCTCGCAACGGAGTGGAGGGTGAGTTACTCGTTCGACTCCATGTGGATCGCATCGTCGCACTCGCCGATATCGCCGACTGACCGCCTTCGTGTGCTCACGCCTCGAGATCGAAGCCGAACGCGGCATCGAGGTCATCCACGTGGGTGACCTCACTTGGCGGTGGTGGCTCTATTGCGACCGCTTCATTGAGGTTGAACATGTCGTAGCGCATCACCATGCGCTCAAAGCCCTCCCCTGGCTCTGTCTCGACGGCTGATCCATCGATGTCCATGACGAAACGGACGACGAGACCATCATCGGAGATCCACACATCCATGGGCATTGCATCCGAAGGGAGTGGGCCCTGCGCCTCGAGCCGCTCTCGCTCAGCGGGGGTAGCTTCGGCCAAGAGTTTCTCCATGTCGAACACGGCGCGATAGTGGGTCGTGTTGACACCGTTCACGGTCTCAGCCCCGATCGCTTCGACCGTTGCGCCCGCTTCCTCGAAGGACCCGAGAATCTCTGACGGATTGCCTGGCGATGTCATCGAGAAACCACCGGTCGGATCGCTCTCGTCTGCCGGCATTGCGATCCATGGTGTCTCCGCGCCGAGGAACATGTTGAAGAACGGGAACTTCACGTAGGCGGTGTCGCCGATCTGGCGCACCTCCATCTCGCCGAGCAGGTCTACGAACTCAGCGGGTACGTCATCCCCGCCGGCACCTGCAATACCGCTCATGTCCATGTAGAAGGAGGAGTCACCAGAAGCATTGTCAAAGGCACCTCCGAATGGCATGACCATTTCAGTGATGCCTTGGGATGGATCGAGACCGGTCACCTCGATCGAGCCTTCCATCCGACCCGATGTCACCTGTGCGCTTGCAGCGAATGCAGCGCGAAGTGCCACGATCTCGGGTGACTCGTCTGGCGTCGCCGCCAAGGTTGTTGTGACCTCGGGAGGGGCAGCTGTCGTTGTCGTTGCTGGCGTGGACGACGTCGCCGTGTTGCTGGCGACCGATGTGGTCGTCGTGGCATTGTCGCTATCGGATTCGGTGTCGGTCGAAGTGCCATCAGCGCAGGCGGCTACGACGAGAACCAGAGCTGTGAAAATCAGGCCGATCCGTCTGGTCACGAGAGTCCCCTTGTGTTGATCCGTGCGCGGATACGCACGATGATTCATCGGCGTCGAACGACGTCGACTTGAACCATCACGCACGTAGGCTGACGATCAATCACCCCATGCGATACACCACTCTCCTCTTTGACCTCGACCACACCATCTTTGACTCGGGGACCTCAGCGGCAGCAGCATTCGACGATACGTTGCGATCGGAAGGGGTCGCTGACCCGAGCCACTACTACCGCGCATTCGAGGAAATCAATGTTGTGCTTTGGGCGAAGGTGGAGACCGGCGAACTGACACCCAATGATGTCCGACACCTACGGTTTCGTCAGCTGATAGACGCCACGGATCTGGACTCGAATGCCGTCCGGATGGGCGACCGATACGTCCGCGGTCTCGGGAACAACGGTGATCTGTATCCGGGAGCGAGGGAGGCGATCGACACACTTGCTGGCGTCGCCACCCTTGCGCTGATCACCAACGGTATCGGCGAGGTGCAACGCTCGCGAATCGAGAGACTCACGATCGATCACTACTTCGACGCGATAGCGATCTCGGGAGAGGTTGGTCACGCAAAGCCAGGGACACGCATCTTCGACATCGTCTTTGAGGAACTGGGAAATCCGGCGAAGGACTCGGCGCTCATCGTCGGCGACAACCTCGCCTCGGACATCCAGGGTGGAGTCAATTACGGGATCGCTACCTGCTGGTACAACCCGGAGCGGCGAGATTCGGGTGGGGTTCCGGTCACACACGAGATCGCGCATCTCGCTGCGATCATGCCGATCGCCAATTCGGGATAGCTCACGTCGCGATGACACTGAGGACGGGAAGTCCTCATCTGCACTGGCCAAGCCAATACATCTCACCGCCGATCAGTGCGTACCCGCCGTCGGAGTTGAACGTCTCGCCTTGGAAGACGAAGGTGACCGAGGCTGTGAAGTAGTCGAGGATCGTTACCGTCCCGTTTGGCGTCGTCACAGCCTGAGTCACCGGTCCACTGACGAGCGAAACGAAGGTGTAGTCGCTCAGTTCCATGATCTCCCTGTCGACCCACGCCGAGCACAGGTCCTCTCCCCATCCGGTGACGACCTCGGGGTGCAACCTCATGTACACGAAGTCACGATCCCCGGCATCCAAGGCCGCCGAGAAGGCCACTAGGAACTCCTCGACTGTTTCGTTTGGTTGCGTAGTCGTGGTCGCAGGAGCGGTCGTCGTCGTTGCCTGGACGGTGGTTGTGGTCGTCGAGGACGTTGTTGATGTCGTTGCGGGGACGGTCGTAGGAGATGCGGGTACTGTCGATCCGGTGGTTGGGTCACTCGTAGTCGTGTCACTTGCGACAGCGGCGTCGTCCCCACCAGAGAACGTGCCGATCACACCGATCAGGAACACGAATACGCCGACGCCGACCATCGCTGGCCCGAGCCATCGCTTCATCCTGTGCACCTCCCCTGAGTTGCGTTCCACTCTATCGACCGTGATTCCGACCCGCGGCTGTCGCGAGGTTTTCGTGCAGGCGTTGGTTTTCACGGAGTAGGGTGGCGCAACGAAGGGAGCACAATGGAGAAGGGCAACGCAGCGGGAGCTGCAGCGGGGGCAACCGTTGGAGGGGCAGCAGGCGGAGCGCTTGTTGACCCCGGACCGGCGACAACCACAGGTGGCGGCGCGAATGTCAACGCGACAAAGCCTCGCACACCGTATACGGGCACCATCACGAACCCGGACGGATCGACCAGGACTGTGGCACGCGACGCCGAGGGAACCACAACAGTCACCACCCGTGACAAGGACGGGAACGTCACTTCCACCGCAACACATGGGCGCAACCAGGACGGCACCACGACCTCAACCTGGACAGACAAGGACGGCAAAGCCGAAACCGAAACATACGGTGACCACGCAACGGCAACAAATGCCGACGGAACGTCTACTGATCGATGGGTCAACGAAGACGGCGCAACTGTCGTCGATCAGTACGGCAAGGACGGCAAGCTGACCCAGTCTGAGTGGAATGGGCCCGAGGGTTCGGGAACCATCACGCGCAATCCTGATGGCACGGGTACGGAGACCTGGACCGGTAAAGACGGGTGGAGTGGAACCGAGACATTCGACAGCGATGGGAACACGTCGAGCGGTAGTGCGTCGAACCCAACAACCGGTGAGACCTGGGAGCGCAATGCCCAACCGAACGGCGATTTCGAAGAGTCGACGACAGACGCCAGCGGAAACAGCCGGGAGAGATCGCGCACGACAAACCCTGATGGATCAGTGACGAGCGAACAAAGTGGACCAATGGGCGACGGCTCCCATTCGACATCGACGACGGCGAATCCGGACGGATCAACAACAACCGTGGAGCAAGTCTCAGATGACTCCGGGACGGCACAGTCCACCAGGAACGAGGGTGCCGACGGCAGCGTCAAGGAAGTCGCGCAATACCCCGATGGCACGACCCACACGTACACCCGTGAAGCCGGCAAGGGGCCGTCGAGTGCGACATCCACATGGGCCGATGCAAACGGCAATGCGATCGAAAGCCCCTACAGCCTCGGTTTCTAGCAGACAAGTTCCCAGCGAGGTCTCACAGGGAGCGTTCAGGGACGCCAACCCCTGAGACCGATCAGTGGTGGCGAATCTTCGACTCCGCCGATTCCCTTGCCGGGTCTTGTGCCCACGACGATGCTCGGAGTCGAGCCGACATCCACGGGTGTGTCTTCACCTGAATGCGTGGTGGTCGACGCGGGTCCTCCAGCGGTCACGAGAGCTGGACTCGACCACGTTGACCACCACAGATAGCCGCCGAGAGCGATGAGTCCGAGACCGCCGAAGATGAGGATTGGGAACGGGAAGCCGTCAGATCCTGATACAGGATCCGTCGGAGAAGCAACAACCGATGATGTTGTCTCCGCCACCGATGGAGGTGCGGGCACAGCTGCCGCAAGCGTGGTAGTCGTTGAACTTGACGTGGTGTCCGGCGGAGGAAGCAGCGATTCGTCATACACAACGTGGGGCAGCTCGGACAGAGGTTGGAGTGTTGTCAGATCAGCTGGGTACGCACTTGCGGCCGTGTAGTCCGGGTTGTACGGAGCCATCGTGTCGGTCACGAAATCGAACCAACGCACAGAAGATGCATCCGGGGCGTCACCGCCGTTGACCACCAGCAGCCACCCATGTGGACCCGAGATGAATACGGCCGTCGATGGACCCGGAGCAAATGCCGGACTGGATCCCGGTCCACCGAAGACGAGGGACGATGGGGGGAACGGATGGTCCCCACCCTGGCAGTTCGTGACGACGACGGAATCGCCTTCGAAGAAGAAGTCGTTGAACACGGAGCTGTTTGCACCCGTGTCGTCGTTCCAGTCAACCAACGGAGTATCGAACAGCAGACCGGTGTCACGCAGCGTTCCGGGACAGCCGAATGTCCGTTCGCCAACGGTGCGAGCGCCGAGTACAAAGACCGGCTGGCCGGTGAGAGTGGCCCCGCCGAGCGACTCTGGTCGCACCACGTTGATCTCTGCGCCGGAATCCAGAACTGTCACGCCGTCGGGACCGATGCCCATCCCCGACGTGAGAGAGTCGGTGAACTCATCGAATGAGAACGACGTACCAGGTGGATAGGCAGGCGGTAGCGACATCGCTCCTGGCAGGTCGCCAAGCTGACCGTTGGCCCACCCGAGCATTGCGTCCGGCTCGTACGCAAGGTCAAGGGGCCGAACTCCCGGGTTCAGCACGAACCCGAAGACGGCCGAGATGTTCGCTTGATCCGCAACAGGGGAGTCGTACGTGACCTGACCCTTGAACGGGTTGTACAGGGCAGGGTCCTCGAGCTCGGTGACGAACGCGCCGAAGAACTTGTTGTCCGCACCGACATCACCCAAGTCCGGTTCGGAAATGAACAGCAGCGCCGCAGGACCAAGGTCTTGTATCGAAGCATCGTCGGGAACCTCGCCTGTGCCCTGAGCAACGCCCTCGGGAACAGAGGCGACGCCGATGATTCCCGCCAGCACAATGAGCATGACAACTGACAAAGCCACCACCCTGCTCTGGCGCATGCCTCTCCCGTCGTCGTCCGTTCGGATGACCCTAGCAATCAGCGCCCGTGCCATGCCCGGTTCGGTAAGGTCTCACACCACGAGACGGACGGCACCGATACCACCACAGCAACGACAAATAGCGGGTCCCATGTCGAGAATGGTGGGGGTTGAACACGAGTACATCGTGCGAAGGGACACGTCGGTCTCGGATTTTCGTGACGTCATCCATACGCTCCCCATCGATGGGCGCCGCGTCGATCCCGGCGACACACACGCATACCGTATGCCATCTGGGATCAAGATCACGTGCGATGGTGCTGAAGCGGAAATCGCAACACCTCCCTTGCGTGCAAAGTCCGGGATTACCAATACGGTTGATGCTTGGACCGCAGCTGCGGGTGCCGAACTCGGTTCGCTCATAGGTGAGCAGTACCAACTTGAGGGTGTGTCGACGCATCTCTCCGTCACCGTGTCCAACGATCTCGCGCCGAGGGCGTCCGGCATGTTTGCCAGGACATTCGCACCAGCCCTGATGCTGCTCATGGACTCGGCGCACTCACCAGGTCTCCTCGTGCGTCCGCGACATGGCAGGCTTGAGTTCGGAGGGGAGTATGTCAAAGGAGAACATCTCAGTGCCGCGGCAATTCTGGCTCTCGGGGGCACGATCTTGTGCGAGCGAGCTGCTGGCTCGTTTCTTGCAAAGTCCGCACTCCCACCTCCAGTGCGACTGTCCGTGGAACGGGCCAAGGACCGGTACGGCTGGTTCGTGGCCCGTGACGCCTTCGGGTTCGATCTCTACACGCTCGGGCGCGACGCCACTTTCCGTAGGGAGCTCGTTGGACGCATGACCGCTCGGAGGCAGTTGGACAGAGCATGGAGTGCCGCCCGATCTGCCGTGGAGAACATGGTGTCACCAGTGGATCTCGCTGCTGGAGATGCAATCGTTGCAGGAGACACGCCCCTGCCGCTGGAGACGGAGTTCGATCCCGATCCCCCCAGGTATCGCAAGGTTGTTCCGGAGGCACCGGCAACCGGCGGAGCAATGCGAGGTATCACGACGCCGCGCTTCGAATTGCGGGTGTCGGCAGCAACTTGGGGCTACACCGTGTTCTCGGTCCTCGGCTCTCACAATGTGCATGTCGCTGTCCCCGAGGCTGACCTCGCCAAGTTCCTCAGCGACAGCAGGGAAGGCAGGTATGACGCTGAGCTCGCCGACTTCCCTTCACGCACGGGCTCGGCGAAGACGCTTCGTGACTACCACGACGCAACACGATTCGGATTCTGGAGTGCTCTGGACTTCTCACCACGACTCGCGCCGCCCGAGCGCGGCATCGACGGCGTGGAACGTCTCGCCGGCCAAGTACAGCCAGAGCTATGAACTCGCTAGGGTCGACACCATGAGATTCGGAGCATTCATCCCCCAAGGCTGGCGTCTTGATCTTGCAGGTCTCGACGTCGACCAGCACTGGCCCACCATGTTGGGCATCGCACACGACATTGAACGTCTCGGCTACGAGTCGCTATGGGTCTATGACCACTTCCACACGGTTCCAGAACCGACTCAGGAAGTCACGTATGAGGCCTGGACGCTCATGGCAGCGCTCGCCTCAACGACGGAGACTGTTCGACTCGGACAGATGTGCACCTGCAATACGTACCGACCACCCTCCTACCTCGCAAAGGTGGCGGCTTCAATTGATGCGATCTCCGGCGGTCGTGTAGAGATGGGGATCGGCGCAGGCTGGTACGAGCACGAGCACGACGGCTATGGCTACCCGTTCCTCTCCCCCGGTGGACGTCTCGGGATGCTGCGCGAAGGCGTCGAGATCATGAAGGCGATGTGGACCGAAGATGTCGTCAACTACAAAGGCGAGTACTACACCCTCGATGGAGCGATCTGCCAGCCGAAGCCAGTACAGGACCCGCACATCCCGTTCTGGATTGCCGGCGGCGGCCCAAAGGTGACGCTCAACATTGCTGCTCGCTACGCCCAGTACACGAACTTCGGACTCGACCTCGAAGACTTCAGGGCCAAGTCCGAGATTCTGCGGGGCCACTGCAACGACGTCGGAACGGACTACGACGCCATTGTCCGCACAACGAACTTCAACACGCTGATGGGCTCAACCGAGGCCGAGGTGGAAGAGAAGAAGGCTTGGTACCGGTCACACCTGAAGGGCATGATTGCCGATTCCCAGGTGGATCGAACCATGGCACTGTATGACTCTATGTCCGGCACACCGGATCAGGTTGCGGAGAAGCTTCGGGAGTGGGAGGCGGCCGGCATGACCTATCCGATTGTCTACTTCCCTGACGCTGCATACGACCGTTCCAGCCTTGAACTCTTCGCCACCGAGGTCATCCCACAGCTCGGCTGAACAACAAAGGGATCACAACAACACCATGGCGGGTGAACGGACGTTCTGCGATGATGCGACCATGACGAAAGGACGCACGTGACCGATCTGCCCATCAGTCGATATCCCGCACCAGACACCATCGACCTCCCTGAGGATCTGCGAGACACCGTTCTCGCGATCCAGGAGAAGACGGGCTTCGTTCCCAATGTGTTCCTTGCACTCGCCCATCGCCCCGACGAGATGCGAGCCTTCTTTGCGTATCACAACGCGTTGATGGAGAAGGACGGCGGGTTGTCCAAGGCTGATCGCGAGATGATCGTCGTGGCGACTTCCGCTGAAAACAACTGTCAGTACTGCGTGGTTGCCCACGGTGCCGTCCTGCGAATCCGTGCCCGAAACCCGTTGATCGCAGACCAGGTGGCGACCAACTACCGCAAGGCGGACCTCGACGATCGCCAGAAGGCAATCCTCGACTTCGCTGTCAAGATGGTGCACGAATCGTACGCGGTGAACGATTCCGATTTCGAATCGCTGCGGGGGCACGGCCTCGACGATGAGGACATATGGGACATCGCCGCTATCACGGCGCTGTTCGGGCTGAGCAACCGGATGGCGAACTTCCTCTCGATGCGCCCCAATGACGAGTTCTACAGCATGGCCAGATAGCAATCGGCGACATGGGCAACGGGGCAGCGTGCCGACACATTCCACAATCGACCTCAATCCATTCACGTCTGATGCGGACGCCGACGTCGTGGTCCCTTTCCACAATCTGGCACTACGAGAGACGCATCCCAGAAGCGCCTTCCTGACCACGGACGAGTTCAGGGCCCGCTTCGATCGGCCCCAGATGGAACAACAGTTCTTCGGCGTGATCGACGACGCGGGAGAACTTGCCGCTCTCGGTGTGGCGATGTGGTGGGTCGATGGAACGAACACACACCTCCTCTTCCTCCAGAATCTCGTTCGGCCGGACATGCGGCAGCAAGGTTTGGGCCGTCAGGTGCTCCGCCGGGCCCTGGAAGTCACATTGGAACGTGGCCGCTCGATGCTCATCGCTGACATCATCGACACGGTCCCAGCCGGACAGGCCTTTGCCCTTACGGTTGGCGCCGACCTGGGTCTCAGGGAACACATGAACGTTGTGGCGGTGAGTGACCTTGACACCGAGATGTTGGAACGGTGGGTGACCGAGGGTCCCGGCCGTGCAGAGGGGTACGAGCTCCTGGCGTGGGCCGAAACCTATCCCGAAGAGCATCATGGCCAGCTCGCACGGCTGTTCGTGATGGCTGACGAGGACGCGCCGTTCGAGGATGCAGCATTCGAGCCGCAAGCGGAGACCGCAGAGACCGTCAAGGAGCGTCTAGAACGATCAGAAGGGTTCGTCGAGCGGGTCGCATCCGTGGTACGCCACGTTGAATCTGGTGCCATCGTCGGATTCTCCGAAGTCGTGATGGTTCAGAAGGGCAGTCCATCGCTCAACACGTCACTCACGGTCGTCGATCGCGATCACCGCGGCCATGCGATTGGCAAGTGGATCAAGGCCGATGCGATTCTCCGTGGCATTGAGCGATACCCGGATGTAACGCACATCGAGACCGAGAACGCGTTCTCGAATGCTCCCATGCTTGGCATCAACGACGAGATCGGCTTCCGACCTGAACACACATTGATGACGTACCAGGCCACCGTCGACACGGTGCGCGCCTATCTGGATCGCGGCTGACTTGGGGCTCGCACAGAATCCTCCGGATCACCTGACAGGATTGGTCTCGTGGCAATCCGACACGAGACGCCTGTGACACGCAAGCCAGAATGTCTGTCATGGCGAACATTCTGTGATCGAAAGAGTCGGAGCCATGGCGATGAGGCGCAATTGTATGTTGTAGCGAACAATGGCCTTGACACTTCAGGCCACAGACGTCACAATATGCTATATGTCTGACGTGACGAACATTTTGGATGAACTCGCAACACTGATCCGGACCCGACGAAAGGCACTTGGGCTCTCTCAGCAGGACGTCGCAGATATGTGCGGCGTGCAGCGCCAGACGATCGGTCGCATCGAGTCGGCCGATCCGACAGTTGCCGTAGGCACCGTTGCCACCGTGACCAATGTGCTGGGCATCGACATCCTGGGGCGGATGGAACCGACCTGATGCAACCCTCCGACGCAAGACATATCGATCGTGCGGATGTCTACAAGAAGGACGAACGTGCGGGCTGGCTCACACGCACGGGGTCGGGTGTCGAGTTTCTGTACGACGACGGTTACCTCGAGGCCGGCGGCGTGGCCGTAGCAACGACGCTTCCCACGCGATCCCAACCCTATCTAACCGGGTCAGGCTCACTGCCGCCGTACTTCACTGGTCTTCTCCCCGAGGGTGCGCGCCTGAATGCTGTCATCGCAGCGATCGGCACATCCGCGGACGATGAGCTGTCGCTCTTGCTCGGGGTCGGTGGAGATGCCATTGGAGATGTCCGGGTGGTCCCGTCAGGGGAACTTCCGCCGGACCGGATGCCAGACCTCCCCCACCGTGCAGACAACGTTGTGTTCCGAGAGCTGTTGGCGCGGACCATCGATCCGCTGTCGGACCGGCTGGACTCATCTCTGCCCGGCGTCCAGTCGAAGATCTCCGATGCAATGATCTCGTTTCCGATCAAGAGGGCACGACGGCCGGGAATCCTGAAGCTCGACCCTCCGAGCTACCCGCTGATCGTTCGGAATGAGCGCTTCTTCCTCTCGATGGCCCGGTCGGCAGGGTTCGCAGTTGCCGACCATGAACTCGTTACAGATGCTGAAGGTGAGGTCGGGCTCCTCGTTGCTCGCTTCGACAGGGTCCTGAACCCGGATCGAACATTCACAAGGCTCGCACAGGAGGATGCGTGTCAACTCCTCGGACGGTATCCAGCGGACAAGTACCGAGTATCGGTGAATGACATCGTGCGACCGATCTCTGAAGTGGCCACGTCACCTCAGACTGCGGTGCTCGACCTCGTGCTCCAGGTGGCGTTTGCTTGGATGATCGGCAACAGCGACCTGCACGGCAAGAACTACTCGCTCCTGTGGAGACAGGACGGGATTGTCGCCGCGACACCCGCGTACGACGTTGTCTCGTCACTCCCGTATCCCGTCAACCAACGAATGGCTCTGCGAATCGATGGAAGAGATGACAACTTCACCCGCAGCGCGTTCGTCGACTTCGCCGATCGCTTCAGAGTCCCAGCACGACTCATCTCTCGTCGGCTGGACGCGATGATCCGCAACAGCGAGCCAGCCCTCGACGACCTCGGAAGTATCGGCTACGACAGCGCAGCCACTGCGCGGCTCAAAGCCGAAATCCGTCGACGGATGGAGACACTCCGCGATTGAACCGCCACCGGAGCGGCCTGCGTCCCTCTAGAGCAAAGGGACGGGATCTGGCGAGGAAGCTGCCGGTAGAGTCGCACGATGGCGGAATACACCTTCACCTCCGAGATGTGGCTCTGGCAGAGCAACGGTGGCACGGCGTGGTCGTTCATCACCCTGCCACAGGGTGTGTCGGACGAGATCGAGGACACCGTGCCGATGAAAGGCGGATTTGGCTCGGTGAAGGTTGCTGTCACGATTGGCGCGACCGAGTGGAGCACGTCGCTGTTTCCCTCAACCGAGTACGAGAGCTACATCCTCCCGGTCAAGAAGCCGGTGCGGGTGAAGGAGAGTCTCGACCACGGGAACCAGGTGACCGTCACCGTGTCACCGGTATTCGAAGCTGACTGACGAGCGGCGTCACGTCATACATGAGCGAGCGTGAACCAGACGATCACGCGCTGACCCTCACGATCCTCGTACCTCCAAGTCACTCGATAGGAGCCGGGCCCATGCGATCTCTTCGACAGGCACCAGAGAAGCACCACGTGTGCAACGGTCGAATCAATGCTCGGTGAACGTAACGGGGTCAAGGCGCGTGCGGTCGACTTCGACACCGATCACATCGGCACGGAAATAGTGGCCTGCCGGGTCGAAGTTCTGGCGTTCGCCGCGCACGGCTGCTGAATCGATGGATGCAATGACAAGCGCCTCAGTGCCAGCAACAGGCTCGGCAATCCACGTTCCGTCTGGCGCCGCGATTGCCGAGCCACCGTCGTAGCCGAGATCGCCCGCTGCGAGCGCCTGTTCGCGCAGAGGGAAGGCTTCCGGAATATCCTTCGGTCTCAGGAGTGCCCCTGCCGACAGGACGTAGCAGCGACCCTCGAGAGCGATGAACCGGGTGATATCGATGGTGTTGCGCGTGGCCCCCGGCCAACTCGCAATGTGGAGTGTCGTTCCCTGAGCGTACATCGTGTGGCGAATCGAAGGGACCCAGTTCTCCCAGCAGTTGAGACCGGACACCGTGAAGTCGCCGACGTCGTGCGTGCGCAGACCGTTCCCGTCACCAATACCCCACGCCATACGCTCCTCGTGGGTCGGCATCAGCTTGCGGTGGGCGCTCACAATGCCCCTGGCGGGGTCGATCGCCACGAGCGTGGCATACACCGTTCCTCCGCTCGCTGACCGTTCCGTGATCCCCAAATAGGTGAACACGCCGGTGTCACGAACGGTGTCAGTTATCGTTGAGAGCTCGGGGCCGTCGAGAGACACGGCACCTGCCAGGTAGTAGGCGTATGCCTCCTTCTGGTCGGTAGCATTGAACCGGGCACCGTCGGTAAGCGAAATCCAGAACGGATACCCTGACAGGAACGTCTCACCGAACGCCACGAGGTCGACGTCTTTGTTCGCTGCGCTCTGGATCCAGTCCACGACCACCGAAGCCGTCGCCTCTGAGTCTCCCCACACCGGTGCTGTTTGAGCTGCTGCAATACGCATCACGCCATCGTAGGACACCGAGTCCCGCCATACGCGTGCCGGCCCCACATTCCCTCGTCGTCTGGTCCACCTGTGCGTACCGACGGTGACAGAGGGACGGGTTACGAACAAGGGCACGGACTGACCACCAACCATCCTCGTCCGGAACGCCTACGCCGAGTTCCTGCGATCAACCGATGCCATGAGTCGGTGGTTTCACGAAATGATCGTCCAGCCCATGTCACGGGCTTTGCGGTTGCGCTCAAGCCGGAATGCCTCGTCGTACGGTGTCGCCCTCGTGAATCCCATCTTCTCGATGTCGCAGAACACACCGTCAACAGCAGCCGATACCGGAATCTCCAGGTACTCATCGCGTCCTGACCGGCGGCGGTACAGGTAAGCGCGGCCAGCGTGGTCTAGGTGGATCGATCGCCGAGTGATCCCATGTTTGTAGCACTCGATCACCTCTTCCTTCCACGGGCCACGCAGCATCCACATGAAGCCATCGCAGTGTTCGATAGGGATGGCATCGTGCAGTGGCTTCCAGTCCGGCTGCTCGGATCCAAGCCGATCGCGGAACTCATCGGCGGCACGGCTCACCTCAAGGACGAGACGCTGGGTGTCCTCAGCTGATTTGTCGGGCATGGCGACACCGTATGGGATGGAGCCAGCCGATGGAAGAGGTCCGTATACCTCCTGCCTTCTGACCCTGTTCCATATCCCCAGAAGATACCGGTCGGATCTCGATCGTTGGCTCGGTCCTCCCCTGACAAGTATGAGGATGTGGGCGTCAGCTGACCTCGCTACAGGCGTGGCTGATCGCCTTGGCTGTGGCAATGGCTTCAGTCACCTCGGATGCCCCAAAAGTCCGGGTCCCGTACTCTGATCGATTGCGATTTCGCCTGAGACGATCAAGTCGAGCCAGCGATGGCTCATCGTGGCGCTCTGCCAGATCCTTGGCGAATCGGGCAAGCGCCTGGTGCGCTCCGGGCCGGCTCAGGACTCGGTAGCCACGTCCGAGGAGGGCAGCCGCAACCGATTTTCGAGCCGCGTCATAGGCGAGGACATACGCCCCGGATGGGTCCAGCTCAGCGATCGCCTCGGCGGCGACTACGTGCCTGTTGGCGTCGTCGAACCACTTCTCGATGGCCACAAAGTCCACCTCTACAGGCTCGACAAGGCCCTGGGATCGCAGCTGGTCAAGCAGACTCATAGGAGGCTCAACCTCGATTTGCTGCGGACGGATCGCTCGAAGGCGCCGGTCGAGGCCTCCCACTCTCGTTCTGATCGCAGGACCACGTTCACTGGTCGGCCGATCCGTTCCTCGACGACGGAGGCGGCATCGTACAGCGATGCAACATCCGGATCACCGACGACGAGCACATCGACATCGGCTGGATTCGTCACCGCCGGATCTGCCCACGATCCGTATATGAAGGCATGCACAATTCCTTCGATGTCGGCGAGGGCAGCTTGGAGTAAACGCTCAGGTCCTGCAGTTTTGATGAGCAGTGAGCGGAGCTCCGAGTAGTACGCGGAAATCGGGTCTGCCTGCACAAGCCGCGAGCGCCCGACTGTCTCAGACCGGACCAGACCGGCTGCCTCGAGACGTTCGACTTCCTTGTGCGCACCGCCGAGGGATGTACCTGTGCGCGCAGCAATATCCGTGATCGAGATCGGTGCAACGGCGAACACGAACAGCTCAGCAAGGATCCTCTCTTGCTCGGAAGATCGAAAGATGGGGAGGCGGCTAACTTGTTTCACAATATGTGAATATATCTTCATGAAACGTGAAAGTCAAGCAGCCTGCCGCTCCATCAGCCCGCATGGCGTGAACTGCAACAATTCCATACCGTTCTTTGCAATGGTCCCGTACCGTGAAAGGCACCACAACACCTCGCCCGACGGTAACTCAGAGCCGAGGCATCGGAAGCTG
>PJEL010002796.1_pt1 | contig 15599 bp, 13 predicted proteins | sample 1853271 | NCBI WGS metagenome assembly PJEL01 (sample SAMN08108733, study PRJNA415343) | Invertebrate metagenome, whole genome shotgun sequencing project. | host: Globobulimina | place: Sweden: Gullmar Fjord | collected 2015-08
CAGGTCAAGGGGGCCAAAGATTCCTCGCCGCGAGACAAAGGCATAGACAAACAGGCCAATGACCACAGTGGGCAATGCCAGCAAAGTGTTAAGCGAGGTGATAAGCAAGCGCTTGCCGGGAAACCGTCTTAAGGCGATGAAAAAACCGCTTGGTACCCCGACAAGTGCCGCAAAGACGGTGGATGTGCAGCTCACCTGTAATGAAACCAAAACAATGGCCAGCATTTCTCTGTCCAGAGAAAAAACAAGTAAAAGAGCTGATAGGAGGCTGTCTAAAAGAATATCCACTGCTGTTTACCCCTACTTCACTGCATCAGGATAAAATAATTGCTTACCAATCAGGCGATAGTCGTTGATAAGTTTTTGACCACGGGCAGATGTTATCCAGTTGGCAAACTCTTCTGCCAGATCATTTTTCACATGGGGATGTTTGCTCGGATTAACCGGGATAATTCCATAGGGGTTTGCCAGAGCAGAATCACCTTCACAGAGAACATCTAAAGCGATTGGGATGTCACGGCCGAATTTATACTTGATGTATGTGCCGCGATCAGCCAGGATATAGCCCAGTTTTTCATCGGCAAATGTCAGAGCTTTTCCCATACCCTGGCCGATAGAGAGATACCAGTCTCCGGCCGGTTTTTCATAACTTACCTTCTTTTCTTTGCCTTTTTTGACAATGGTTTGCGACCCTTGTTCCAAGGTTAGTCCAGTGGCCTTCCATAGGGCTTGTTCTTTGGTGTGTGTGCCGGAATCGTCACCGCGGGAAACAAAAGGGGCAGAAGCGGAAGCTATTTTACGTAAAGCGTCATCAGCTGCGCTGCACCCTCTGATTCCTGCCGGATCGGCTGCAGGACCCAAAATAATAAAATCATTATGCATTACTGGATAGCGCTTGGTGCCGAAACCATCTTTTACAAATTTTTCTTCCCTACCTTTGGCATGGACGAAAATAATGTCAACGTTACCATCAATGCCGTCGCGAATGGCGGCACCGGTACCCTTGGCAATGACCTTGACAACTATCCCGGTGTCTTTTTTGAGTTCAGGCAGGAGAATGTCGAGCAATCCCGAGGCCTGGGTGGAGGTTGTGGTGGACATTTTCAGGGTTTTATCTGCTGAAACGGCCAGCCCTGGTAAAGCAAAGCAAAATACAACGATAGAGACTGCGAGTAGTAATTTTTTCACTATTTTCCTTTTTGTAAATAAGTATGAATGTAAAGTGATTGTTGCCAGGCAAACATGCATGGGCATCAGTCTTCTTGCTCCGGAAAGATCATCCTGCCGGAAAGACTCTGATCGTAGCCGCCTGTCTCATCGACCAGAGTGCTAAACTCCTGGTCATGCAACAGACCGAGAAATTGTTGGATTGGTTTGTCAAAAAAACGGTCTTTATTGACCAACAGATCAAAGCGCTCCCAACGGATGGGCAGAAAATCAAGACCAAGAAGGCAGGCCACAGCCTCAATGCCTGGCCCGGTATCTGCTCGGCCTGAAAGAATTTCGAGCCCGACATCAAGATGTTTGTTCACATCCCGGTCGTACCCTTCTATCTGATCACCACTAATGCCTGCTTTTTTTAGTTCATTATCAAGTAACAAACGGGTGCCGGTTCCAAGTGCCCGGTTGACGATTTTAATATCTTTTCGGCCCAGATCGTCCACACTGGTAACGCCTTTAGGATTTCCCTTTCCGAGGAGCAGACCCTGCTGCCGCCTGCAGAAATTTACCACAACAGGCATCGCATCAAGTTCCTGCCGGGCAATATCAAAATTATAATCCTCTTCGTCCTCCTGCATTAAATGGCTGGCGGCAATGTGACAGCGATTTTTGCGCAACGCATGTATTCCTCCCATGGAACCAAGATTGCCAAATACTGCAAGGCGACCGGAATTCTGGTTGTAAACGGAAATCAGTTTATCAAGAAGGATGTCGTTGCTGCCGGCAAGAATGATAAGATCATTATATGAGGCCAGGCGGTCAATGCTCTGGGGAAAATTAGTGGTGTTGTTTTCAATCCATTGTTCAACCAGGTACTTTGGAAAAAGCCACTTGCCTGTAATCTTGGTGGCCGGAAGCCCTTTGTCTGAAACCAATGAATAGACCATTTTCTCGTTTACATTGAGAAAATCGGCAACTTCACGCGTACTGAGTAAATCCCTGCTCATCATTTGCTCCAAAAAATTTAACGTATGCTTTCAGATTAACTTATGGCACCACTGTAAGCTTCTGTCAATTTTTTCCCCAAAATGATAACTCTAAAAAAAATACAGACTTAAAGTTACCAATAAGGACACTGGTCGCTAAGGGTTTTTCTGATCGCTGCAAGTGACAGATCATCGGAATCAACTCACACTGTAGTGTTTCATTTTTCGGTACAGGGTTTTTCGGCTAATTCCCAGGGCATCAGCTGTCTTACTGCGATTTCCGTCATGAAAGTCGAGGATTTTAAGGATGTGCTGTTTTTCAACCGATTCCAGGGTAATGCTCGCCTCAGAGCTTGCCGAGGTTTCTACAAGTTCCAGAGGCAGGCATCTTTGGGTAATAATGCCGTTTTCAGAAAGAATAATAGAGCGCTCAATAACATTGCGCAGTTCCCTCACATTCCCCGGCCAGTCATAACTAAGCATACAGTCCATGGCGCTTTCCACCATGCGATAGGTTGCTCCATCAGGGCTCAAGACCGTGAGAAAGTAGTCGACCAGCAGAGGCAGGTCTTCTTTTCTATCGGCCAGTGATGGAATATAGATGTTAAATGCGTTGATCCGATGGAAAAAGGCTTCGTTAAACCTGCCGGCCTGCACTTCTTCGGTCAGGTTGCGGTTGGTGGCAAAGAGAAAGCGGATGTCCACCTGACACTCCTCTTTCTCCCCAACCCGGCGGTACTTCTGGGTCTCCAGTACCCGCAACAAAGATGCCTGCACACCGAGGGGAAGCTCACCTATTTCATCAAGAAAAAGGGTGCTTTCATGGGCATATGACATGAGGCCTTCCTGGGAGTGACTGGCACCGGTGAAGGAGCCTTTTACATGCCCGAAAAGCTCACTGCGGGCCAACTCCTTTTGCAGGGACGCGCAGTTTTTTATGATGAGTGGATTATTACAACGGGGTGAGCGATCATGGATGGCATGGGCCACCACGTCTTTTCCTGCTCCGGAATCACCGGTGATAAGCACTGGGATATTTGCAGACGCCACCTTGTCGACAAGGAAGTGAATGTCGTTAACGGCCTTGGACTTGCCTATGAATTTTGTCGGTCCCTGATCAAAACCGAAATTATGCTTGAGTCTTTTGTTTTCCCTGGAGAGTCTTGCCCGCTGATGAGCTTTTTCGACGATAAGGTCAAGCCTGTCCAGGTTGAATGGTTTGGGAATAAAATCACAGGCGCCGAACTTCATCGCTTCAACTGCGCTGTCAATGTCCCCATGTCCGGTGATCATGACTACTTCTGTACCGGGACTTAAATCTCTTACTTTTATAAGCAATTCAAGATCGGAACTGTCTGGCAGGAGCAGATCCATAATAATGACATCAAACCAGCGTTGGCGCACCATGCCCAGAGCTCCGGCTGCATCGTTGGCGGTAAAAACCTCACGACTGGAGCTGGCCAGCTCCTTTTCCAGCAGCCTTCTGATTGATTCTTCGTCGTCAATGACAAGTATTGGATATTTTTCGCTATTCATTTTTCAGATATCCCAGGAATGCGCACGCAGAAAGAGGATCCCTTATCCTTTTCACTGGTCACACTGATCTCTCCGTTATGGTTTTTTACTATGGAGTAACAGGTTGAAAGACCGATGCCGACTCCTTTGCCGGCAGGCTTTGTGGTAAAGAAAGGTTCAAACAGCCTATCTTGCACATCCTTCGGGATACCACAGCCCGAGTTCTTGACGATGAGCACGGCGCCGCCATCTTCTGAGGGATAGGTTGTGACCCCAATTGTGCCGCCTTCATCGGTTGCATCCAGAGCGTTTGTGAAAAGATTGATAATCACCTGTTTGAGCTGCGATTCATCTCCCTTGATCAGGGGCAGCTCATCATGCAGGTCAGTGCTAACCGTTATTTTGTGCTGTTCTTTGAAGTGATGCTTTAAGATAAAAAGGGTGTCTTCAATGCACAGGTTTAAATTGACAGGCTGCAGGGTTGAGGCTTTTGGCCGGCTGAAAGTGAGCAGACCCTGGACAATGTCACGACAGCGCAGGCACTCTTTGATAATGGTGTCTGTATATTCTTCAAAATCGTCATAAATATCATCGTCCACCTGACTGCGGATACGGCCCAGTCGACGCCGCAAGCCTTCGGCAAAACCGCTGATGGCTGTAAGGGGGTTGTTTATTTCATGGGCAACTCCAGCGGCAAGGGTTCCTACAGTGGCCATTTTTTCAGCCTGATAAAATTGGGCCTGATATTCCTTTTCCAGGGTGACATCCCTTTTGAAAAGCAGTACATGACGTTCGCCGGTAATACTTGTTTTAAGAGGGGAGGCGATCAGCTCATAATGGCGGGGTTTGCCACCTTCTTTTGATATGCGCAAATCCTTGGTTATTTCTTCACAATCAAGGGCTCTCAGAACCGGGCAATCTTCACAGGGTGAATCACCTTCATTAAATACCTCATAGCAATATTTTCCTATGGGATCGGCATCGGGGTACCATTCCTTGAAAACATGATTGACGGATTGAATTTTCAGATCCTCGGAAAGCACCACCATTAAATCCGTAATGCCATCGAGAAGCGCCTGGATTTCCTTACGTTTTTTTTCCAGCTCAGAGTTCGAGGTTTTCAGTTCCTCAACCTTGCGTTGCAACTCCTGGTAAAATCCAAGTTTGCTGTGCTCAATTCCTACAAGGTCTTCAAGGGTTGTATTTGTCGGCATTACCAGACCTTCTCGCAAATTTTAAGCAGCTCTTGCCAAGAAGCCGGTCGCGGATTTGTAAGGTTGCAGGCGTCATTGACCGCCATTTTACAAATCGGCTCTAAATACTTCTTGTCTTCCTTCTTTACAATCTGATGGAGTTTGAGGGAAACATTAAAAGAGGCAAAGAACGTATCAAGTTCTTCAATTCCCTCCCGGGCTGTTTCTTTGTCTGAACCTAGCCGTTTATTTAACACAACACGGCCTATATCAGCCATTTTGGCAGTGCAGTAATCCAGGTTGAAACGCATAACCTCTGTAAGCAGAATTGGGTGAATGACACCATGGGACATGTCGAAATGGCCTCCAAGGGAATGGGCCAGGGCGTGCTCTGCTCCAAGTCCGGCATTGCTGAAGGCCATGGAAGCCGCGATGGAGGCTATGCTTAATTGTTCAAGAGAGTCCAGGGATCGGGTTTCAACCGCATGCTGCAGATTGCGCATGATAAGATCAATGGCCTTTAACGACTGCGGTTCGGTAAAAGGAGAGGCAATGCGGGAAAGGTAGGCTTCGATTGCATGGGCAAGCGCATCCAGGGCGGATTCAATAATAAGGCTCTCGCTTTTTGTGCGCAGAATAAGAGGATCGACTATGGCAATATTGGGAACAAGGGTCCGGGTAATGATGGACATCTTCACGGCCCTTTCCACATCGGTGATGATACAGAACTGGGAGATATCCGAACCGCTGCCCGCCGTGGTGGTAATAAATACCATTGGCGGTAAGGGTTTCTCAACTCGGTTGGCCCCTTCATAATCACGTATTTTTCCTCCGTTACTGGCAATAATGGCTATACCTTTTGCTGTATCCATGGAGCTGCCGCCGCCAATGGCCATTATCACATCGCAACCGTTTTTTAGATAAAATTCTGCGCCCTGCTCAACCTCAAAGTCTCTAGGGTTTGCGGTAACTCGAGGGTAATAAATCCAGTCAATCCCGGCTTCTTCGAGGACGTCCATAAGCCGTTGCACCCAGCCCGCTTTTTCAATACCTGAATCACTGACAAGAAAAACTTTCTTAGCGCCGTTCCTGAGCGCGCATTGCCCGGCATACTTAATACTCCCCCGGCCAAAGATAATTTCAGGGATGGCAAATTTTGTTGTTTCCATAAATCACGTCCATTTTTTTAGGCAATAAGTGGTAAGGCTCAATTTGAAATCAAAAGTACAGGAAGTTTCACTGGTTTTTGTCAGGCTGTTTTATTGTTTGATTGTATCACTTTAACAATACGTTGTGAGTTAAATATTATTTGAGAGATTGAATGCTATTCAAGGAATATTTGCAGATTTCACGCCAAAATAAAAAGAATGTAACATTGCCACTGAGGCGGGGTGGTCAAATCAGCAACAGGGTCATTGTGACCCGTTGGTGGGTGGGCGAAGTGTGGTTGCTGATTGGCGGAGATAATTTTTGGGTTGTAGGGCCTGGGAGTCAAAGGACCTGGGGTTGCGGTGGGGCATTGTGACCCAATTGCTATTGAGTGGCGGGGCATAATGCCCCACCTGGAAGGCGGGTGACCGGTATCAGTTGTTCTGGAATCCGTCCAACTGTGATCAATCCCTGCTCGACTAGATCTAGTATGGATTTTTCCAAATGCTACTTTTGGGAATCACAATGATTATTGTAACAAAATCAATAAGTCCCTGATCCAATTAGACCCGGATAAGCTCTACCTCTGCATCCTGCCGTGCAGAAGCGATCATCTCCGCCTCCTTGTCCCTTCGCACATGGAGCCCGGGCAGTTTGTTTTTATCCCAGAGCCTTTTCATAAGGCGGATCTGCTCGGCAATGCCGGCCAGATCTCCAGCCGCCACCAGTGGCCGAATGGCCTTCATCTCTTTGCGGCTGCTGCCGGATATCCTGGTTCCCCGGTTATAGACCAGGGACAGGAGCATAACCTGGGCGTCGGCGGGCAGGTTTTCCACCCCGGGATATGCCTTTTTCGTCATCTGGGCATACTTGGGCAGGGTGGCGGTATAGAAAACTTTTCTGGACGCATCCAGGGGAATTCGGATGTGGTCAACTGAAGCAAGAACCAGTTGGGCTGCTTCACCCTTGATACCGGCCACCTCCTGAAGAAGTGCAAGATCCGCATCCGGGATTTCCCCCATCCATTCCTTTTTTATCTGGGCGTTTGAATTATAGCCAAGGTCGTAACCTATGCCGATGGTGATGCCACTGTGTCCCTTGGGCCACACCGGCCGTGAAAGAAAACGCCTGTAATAGGCATCGGATGAAATTTCGAACTGAATAATCTGATCAAGCCCCTTTTGCGAGACCTTGAGGCTGTGCTCCGGTTCAGTTGCCTCCGCTCCATGAACTTGATCGAGAAGGGTCTCGATCCGTGAAAGGGTGGTCGGGCCCAAGAGGCCGTCGTCCCCGATACCCAGCCTTCTTTGGATGGCTTTGAGCCGCTCCTTGGTCGCATGTTTTGTCATGGTCTTCTTGCCTCCTGCATAGTTTTCTCGGAGTAGTACGATAGGTATGCTTGGTTAACAAATCAGCTTGAGCGATATATAGCGACACATTGCGCCTTGCCATTAATAAAACAATCGCCGATGCAGATCAGCTGATGGTTATCGACTGTCGGAGGCGTACTGCCGGCGGTGATTTCCTTTACCTGGATAGTCTTCCTGGGTGGGGTATCATTAGCATAGGTAATCCAGGTGTTTTGTCTTGCATAAGGACTTATAGCAATCAAAGGTCCGCCAGTCGTTTCTTTATCTTCGACAATCTGACGCAGACCTTCAAGGCTGATATTGATATCGACCGGAATAATAGATGTTGTGTTCATTAGAATGGGCTCCCAAGTTCAGATTTGATAATAGTCGTATAGCTTTTGAAAAGATTGGCATCTGCGTTGTTTATGGCATCTTGAATCGCGAGTTTGGGGTCTGGACGATTATCTTTGACCCCCATCCGCACAGCGACGGTTTCGATACCGGCACTATTGTCGGAGGCCGTCACAAAAGCGATCGCGTTGGCTTTTTGTGCACGGATCTCAAGGCCGTCTGGTGCCACGCTGGTGATGTTCATGATCTGTGCTGCAGCTTGTGGATTGTGAATTGCCAGATCAAGACCGGCCTGGCCGGAGGCAAACTGGGTCTTGATGGTCAAGGTGCTAAAAAAGTTGTCATCGTTTTCCAGCATGAAGCCAGAAATCATGTTGACGGCCTCACCGTTGGCCGTTTTCGGTGGAACCACAGCAGCAACAGTGCGATCGAGGCCAAAGTTGACGGAAACTGGTTCCGTGACGTCATCATTTACCCTCACAGTTGCTATGCTGACGTTAGTACCCTCTGCATAAATCAGAGCCTTGTTGCAGCCACCAAGTAAGAGAGCAGCAAAGATGATGGTGAGGGGAAGGGGGATTTTCTTCATTACGCTATTCATATCAGTGTCCATTGGCTAAATTTATTAGGGGTAGATACATTCGTTTCCAGCGCCAGTGGCCGGTAGGCCTCGGACCAGCATTTGGGCAGCTTCGCCAGTTGCCAGTCGTTCGTTAAATTTCTTCACCGTGATGCCGGTGATTTCCAAACTGGTACAGTTGAAGGCAGACATGGCATCACCACCTTCTGTCTTTTGCGGGATGTAGGCGATAAACTTTCGGTCGTAGCCAATCATTACCTTTCCCGAAGTGCGGGTGGAATTGATGTTGCCGTTGACTCCAAGAGAGGTATCGGAAGCGACGAACATGTGGTCTGACGTGGCGCAGCCGGTTAAGCCAAGCGTTGCTGATAAGGCGAGTATTTTCAACATTTTCATTGGGGTCTCCTTGGTTGATTTATACGAAGTTTTGTTTTTTGCGGATTGGTTGTATCGAAAAAGAGGTACATGTCTTTATTGTCGGATTGGGCAGCGTAACCCATCTTGGTGGTAAATCGGCCGCCAATTGTTAATGACAGATCCGAATCCGCCAGACGCAGCTCAACACCAATAGTGGAGAGATCTGTAGCATGACAGGTCCCAGACTTGTCAGGTGTTTTTAGATAGTACCAGCCCGGAGCAGGACTGTGGGTGGTCTTCTCTAAAATGCAGGTGCGTTTAGAGTAACCAAAGCTCGCACCCGGGTCTTCCGAAGTGGTGCGAATATGTAAGCCGGGGGCAAGTGTTTCGTATACGACGGCACCGTTGCCATGCGTTACCTTGGCAGCGGTTAGGCCGTAGTTGTTAACTGCGCAGGCGGACAGGAAGAAGACGTGGAGAACACCAATGAAAGCGACTCGTTGAAGAGAAGTCTTTGCAAATATTAGACTTGCTAATTTTTCCTGCAATACCTTAGAATGTGGGCTTTTCATAGCTCCGAGTCATTAAGCATGGCTTGCTCCTCTTCCATGAGATGCAACATTTCGGTTCCCCTTGCTAAATCCGGTTTCCTGGTGAGAAGATTCTTTATTTCGCGAATCGTGTCGACAAAGTCTTCTCCACCCTTGCGGTCCTTGATGGCGCGCCGGTATTCTCGTTCCGCTTCATCAGGCTGCCCTTTGGCAAGATATGCGTGACCGAGGTTGCGGATCACCCAGGTCTGGGCCGGGTCCAGTTCAAGGGCGTGAAGACTCGCCTTCAGACATTGATCATACTCGTCAGCCTGGAAACAGACCCAGCCCAAGGTGCCTAGGTAGTATCCACCTCGATCGGGATTGTCCTGTACAACTTCCTTCATGTGTCCGATCGCCTGGACATGATGGCCCCCGTCGCTCAGGGCAAGTGCCAGTTCGGTCCGAGCGTCACGCATTTCCGCCTGGCTGCCGGTCTGTTGGGCAAGTTTCCAGGCAGTCTGCGCCGCATTGATCTCCTCATTCCTCTGCTCGGTCTTGTCATACAACCGGGCGAGCTGGATCAAGGCGTTAATCTCCCCCGAAGTGTCGTTTGAATCCTGAAACAGCTTTCTGGCCTCTTTGAGCATTGCCTCAGCATCCTCGTACTGCTTCAGTCTTTCGAGAATCCTACCAAGGGTCACCAACGTCTCCGCCTGGGCGGAAAGCAGCTCGATCTCGGAAGTAAGCTGGTAGGCCTCGCGGGCCACGGCGAGAGCTCTTTTTCGGGAACCAGCTGACAAACATGCCTCTGCAAGTGCACAAAGCAAGGAGGTCGTTACCGAGGCAATACCCATTTCCCGAGCGGCCGGCAGAGCCTGATCGAGTCGTCGAACGGCTTCTTCGTAGTTTCGTTGATCACTGGCAACACCCGCCAGTTTTTGTTCTATGGCTACCTGGCCTTGCAGCCACGCGAGTCCAGCGTAACCGCGACCCGCCGACATGTAGTGTTTGACCGCCGACTCTCTTCGGTCTCGAGCGAACTCGAAGTCTCCAAGCATCATTTCAGTATCAGACTGAAATTCGAGGTCCTCCAGGCGTTCCGCCAGCAGCGCTTGTAGTTTCGCCACAGCCTCATCCGTATTGCCCCGGTTCCAATTGATCAACGCCATCCCGCGCTCAGCTCTCATTTTTAAACCTGAATCATCAAGTTCAGCAGCGTGATGTAAGAGATCGCCGTAGAGCCTCTCTGCATCATCTTTGCGATTTCTTTCCAGGTAACTTTCAGCCAGATTGTCAAGAAGGGTCATTTCAAGGCGGCGGTGTTTTGTCTTTCTTGCTCGATTTAATTCTTCCTCTTGGATCTCTAGAATCACCTCTGCGTCAGCCTCGGGGAGGTCTGCGGCCAGCCTGCCTAGGAGTTCCAGGGCCTGCGCCACTCCGAGGTCAAGTTCCAAGACCCCATATATCTGTAGAGCAAGTTGACAGCTGGCAGCAGCATCAGATAGTCGATCTGTGCGCCAGTAAAGCCGGGCAAAGCTTAGCCAAATATCAGCCAAAGCGGATGAGGCAAGCAAGAGCATGACGTCGACCTCTTCCTGGTTGCCTTCTTCTTCATCGTGCGTGGCAGTCGTTCTTGTCTTGTCGTCTTCAGGTAGCTCTTCTTGGGGCATTGCAACACCAAACAGTGCGACGAGATCCTCGCCTTCAGTTTCGAGAGATATCGGGAACCAGTCACGTGGATCCGAGAGCTGAATGCCCGGTGGCAGTTCAGCACCATTGATACTAAAGGCGTCATCCTCAGGAATCAGTTCTACGGCAGAGCGAGTTGCGAGGAAGTGAAGTGCCTGATGATATTGCTCCCGCGCTTCCTGATGTTCGTTTTTTGCTGCCGCCACACTGCCAAGCCCAAGAAGGGCCGAGGCCTGACTTTCTATGTCATCTTCATCAGCCTGCTCCTTTGCAGCGCGATAGTTAGCAGTGGCCTCCTGGTGATTTCCATGGCTCAGCAAGATATCCGCCAGGGTGAGTTGCCACGATAAGATTTCTTCCCCATTGATTTCTGCAGGAGGTGCCACGAGAGCGGACTTCAGGTATCGCATCGCTTGGGCATTTTCGCCCAAGCTACTTGCAGCAAGGCCTGCAAGGCCAGCGGCGCTGGTCCGTACGGGTTCTTGCGCCTGTTCACTCAGTCGATCCGCCAGCCGTAAAATCAACCGTGAGTGTCCCCATTTTTCTAGATACAGCAGTGCCGCTCTCAGGACCTCCAGTGCACTATGAAAATCAGCCGAGGAAACCAGAAGCTCGAACTCCACGAGCATCGGGGAGAGGTCTTCAAACGAATGCCAGTCCGCTTCCTCGGGGCGAATTTTTCGAAAATAGTCAGCCGCCCGACGAAACAAACTCGTCCTTGTGAATGTGGGTGGCTTTTCCTCCTGCCAATCATCACATGTTCCTTCGGGAATTCGGCTCAGGGCGTATTCTCGATCCACCGGGTGCAGGTAGCAGTGTCCTGCTTCACGGCGCGCAAACTGCATGCTGATCAAGAGTTTTAGCAGTGGCTCGGAGTCGATGCCTGGGCAATGAGGCTGCAGGAGGTAATCAACCGCCATGGGCGGCACAGGGCTCGGGTAGATGGCCAACGCCTGCATCACCTGTTGCATTGTCGGATCGAGGCGACTAAACGCCTCTCCCACCAGCTTTTTAACGACGTTGTCGGGCAGGAACTGTTGGGCGTTTTCTAGAATTTCCTCGAGAGTTGTGTCACTGTCGACCCGGAGGATTGCCACCAGTGCTTCGAGTGCTCGTGGATAACCCCGGGTACGCTGGCGAGCTTCGTCCAGGAGTTCATCCGGTGCTTCTTTGAGTCCCAAGGTGCCGTCGTTGTCCATGGCTCGCAGGATGTTCTCGGCGTAGGGAGAGGCGAGACCTTCTTCGAGTTTGAGAAGCATCTGTCGCTCAGGATGTGCCAGCAACAACTCGCGCGGAGCCACGCGGGTGGTCAGGATGAACTTGACGGCATGCTGTGGTGCTTCCAGTATGGCGTGAAGTGCCTGGTTCAGCTCATCGTCGTTGATCTCCCCCGTAGTCTTATCAAGCACATCCTCGAAGTTGTCCAGTAGAACAATCGTCCGATCGTGTGGGAAGTTTTCGAGCAGGGTCTGCATTATGCTTCTTGGCTTAGCTTGGGGATTTGTGGAGATTCTGTCAAGCAACTGAGCCTGCGCCTCCGGCAGGAGACGACAGAGATCGGCATACAGATCTGGAAACCTCACATGCCGGGAGCCTGTTGGTCCTAAATATACAACTCCGTCGACCTCAATCCGTTCCCCGTCATCCGGTAACCGGCCACGCTCCAGAGCTTTGAGGAGACGGCAGATCATGGCAGTCTTACCCACACCAGCCCGACCGACTACGGTCATAAGACGTACCCCTTCCTCCTGCAGGCACTTACCCACCAAAGCCGTCTCCACGTGCCGGTTCTGGAACCAGGAGGGGGGCGCGGCAGGTGGATTATTGATAAAACGGGGTCTGTCGCGACTGCCTGTTTCGCGGCTCGTCTGCCGCTCGCGCTCAAAATTATCTTCAATACGTGCCTTAGCGCTTTTCCTGCCCTCATCAGGATAATCTACGACGTATTGTTGTTTCACGATGCGGCCCTCCAGTTCCTCCATTTCATCTTGGATACGCTGCTGATGATGGGGCTCCACACGTGGAAGCTGGCGTCTGGCGTCCGCCAGTCGTTGCTGCAAACCCTTGAGTACGCCCTCCGGTGAGTCCATCCACAGGAGATGACTACGCAGCCGAGCGATGCCCGTATCAAAGGAACCGATGAAGTCAGTCGTCTGTCGAGATCCCAACCGAAAGGGCAGTTTTGCTTCGGGGTGGAGTTGCAATGGAATCACAGGTTTCTTGTACGTTAGGGCAAGCACCCACTCATCTTTGCATACTGAATCGGCTTGGACGCTGTCTTTTGTCATGACAAACAAGAGTCCCTTGCAGGTACGAATGGCATCGACGAGTTGTTCGTCCCAATCCTCCCCGGAGCGAAGCTCTCGTTTGTCCAGCCAAACTGGAATCGACGGTGGTCCTGCGGCAAGGGTATCCGCGAGTTTCAGAGAAAAAGAGTAGCCATCGACACTGGAGTAACAGATGAAAAAGTGATTCATAAATTCTCCTTCCAGACGAAATTGTTGACCGGGGCTAAAGAGAATGCATTCTGGTCCTATTACTTTTTACTACATCACATTGTCACTCTACAAGGTTACAGTGTAGTATAAATACAATTGAGGAATTGAATTGGGATGAGGATAAGACGTGCTACAGCTTGCCCCTTCCGGCAGAGACACCTTTGATAAACCAACGCTGGCAGAGGAGGAAGACGAGCAGCACCGGCAACACCATCATGACGCCAAAAGCCATGATGTCTCCCCAAAGCTTGACCTGATTCTCAAAAGCGGCCATGGCCACCGGCAAAGGGCGGTATGTTTCTCCGGTGGTGACCATCAGCGGCCACAAATAGGCGCCCCAGCGCATGAGAAATGTCAGCACTGCCACGGTGGCAAAAACCGGTCGTGCCATGGGCAGGATGATAAAGAGAAAAATACGCCAGGGACCGGCCCCGTCAATGCGGGCCGCCTCCTCCACGTCCCGGGGCAGTCCGATGAAAAAACTGTAAAACAGGTAAATAGAAAAGGCATCAGCGATAAACGGCACCACCTGCACATGATAACTTTCACGCCAACCGAAAACAGTCATCTGATAAAAAAGCGGTACAGCAATAGTCTCAAAGGGCAGGACAAGCAGGGCCAGTACGATGCTGAGCACAGCTGTTTGGCCTCTCCACTTAAGGCGTGCCAAAGCGTAGCCCGCTAAAGAGTTGACCACAAGGCCTGCGCCGACAATAAGCCCGGTGACAAACAGCGAGTTAAAGAGAAAGCGGGGAAAATTAACCCGGCCCAGCACATCTCGGTAATTATCCAAAGAACCTTCCACTGGCACAAAGGCCAGCAATGATCCGCCGTCAGATAGTACCCGATCATCCGGTTTCAGGCTGCCAATCACCATAAAGAGCACCGGCGCAATATAGAGCAGGGCCAGTATGATTAATGTCAGGTAACTGAGCAGATTAGCGCCATAAAGCTTTTTTTCTCCTATCATCAGTCCAGCTCCCTTTCCTCCCTGAGCAGATAGCGCTGCAACAGGGTGATAGCCAGGACAATGCAAAAAAAGACCACACTCATGGCCGCTCCCCGGGCCACGTCCTGGCGTCGAAAAACGGCTCGGACCGCCTCAAAGATTACGGTGGTGGTTGCCTGGTTCGGTCCACCCTGGGTGAGTATCCATATTTGGTCAAAAAGTCGAAAGGCAAGAATGGTGGTTACCAGGGCGACAAAAAGCAAGGTGTTGCGTAACTGGGGGAGAGTGACATGGATAAGGCGTTGCCAGGGACCGGCACCGTCCAAGGCTGCGGCCTCATAGAGGGTGGGCGGAATAGACTGCAGTCCGGCAAGGACAATGACCATCTGAAAACCAACCCCCTGCCACAGGGAAAGGAGCATGATTGCCGGTAGAGCGTATACTTGGTGATGGAGGAAGTCCACCGGGGTCCATCCTCCCATAGTGACGTGCATGAGAGCGTTGTTGAGCAGGCCGGTTGGCCCAGGGGCGTATATCAACTCCCAGACCACAGAAACCAGGGCCATGGGAAAAATGACCGGCAGGAAAAATAGGGTGCGAAACAGGGGCATGCCCCGTAAAGGCTGGTTGAGCAGGAGAGCCAGACCAAGGGCTGCCCCGGTTTGCAGCGGCACGATAACCAGGGCAAAGATACTGTTATTTATAAGGGCCTGGCGGAATCCGGAATCATTGAAGATACGAAAAAATTGTTCAAAACCGATAAAACGAAGGGGCAGGGGTGAGCCGAGTTTAAATTGGCTAAATGACAGAAACAGGGCAATACCAAAGGGAAGGGCAAGAAAAAGAGTAAGACCGACAAGGGCAGGAGCAGTCATCAACCAGGCGGTCTGTTCTGTTTTTTTTCTCTCCCGGCCTATGCTCAAAATCCATACCCCTCATTATCTCGAATGTCCTCATCAATGATCTCCACAGCCCGGTCAAGGCTCTCTTTTACATCCACCCCGTTTCGAATATCCTGAAAGGCCTGCTGGAAGGCAGAGGTCATAACCGGATATCCCGGGGTTTGCGGTCTGGGGATGGCGCTTTGTTGCAACTGGAGGACAAAGAGATGTAAAGGCCCTCCGGCAGCGTAAAGAGAAGATAAGCTAATGGCCTGCATGGTTGCCGGTACCGCCCCGTTGGCCTCACTCATGGCCAACACCTCGTCGGGTTGCAGGAGAAAGAGGAGAAATTGCATGGCCTCTTGGGGATACTGGGAGTTACTGGTGACGGCCCAGCACCACGAG
>PJEL010002797.1_pt1 | contig 15591 bp, 10 predicted proteins | sample 1853271 | NCBI WGS metagenome assembly PJEL01 (sample SAMN08108733, study PRJNA415343) | Invertebrate metagenome, whole genome shotgun sequencing project. | host: Globobulimina | place: Sweden: Gullmar Fjord | collected 2015-08
CTTCTTCTCTTGGTGGCACGTTCTGAACTGCGTCAGATGCCACGTGGTGCAAACTTTTCGATTGATACTGCTGATAAAGGAAACCAATGGGCACTGTCTAGCCACCCATCTGCCTCAGAGTACAGTGCGGTTGGTGGAACGCTGGAAGCGACATTAAAAGTCAATCATGTCTCTATGAACGCTAAATTCCCAGAGAGATATCCAGCTCATTCAGTCGTTGTTGGCCAAATACACGCTAAGAAACACAATGAACTGATTAAAGCGGGAACAGGTTACGGCCACGGTAATGAACCACTGAAGATCTTCTACAAGAAGTTTCCGGGCCAAGAAATGGGCTCAGTATTTTGGAACTATGAACGTAACCTAGAGAAGAAAGATCCTAACCGTGCCGACATCGCTTATCCTGTTTGGGGCAACACTTGGGAAAACCCAGCAGAACCGGGTGAAGCGGGCATTGCACTAGGCGAAGAGTTTAGTTACAAAGTGGAAGTAAAAGGTACCATGATGTATCTAACGTTTGAAACAGAGCGTCACGATACGGTTAAGTATGAAATCGACCTGAGTAAAGGTGTCGATGAACTTGACTCACCAACGGGCTATGCTGAAGATGATTTTTACTATAAAGCTGGCGCATATGGCCAGTGTAGCGTAAATGACACTCACCCTGTTTGGGGCCCAGGTTGTGCTGGCACTGGCGATTTTGCGGTCGATAAAAAGAATGGCGACTACAACAGTGTTACTTTCTCTGCTCTTAAGCTTAACGGCAAATAGATACGGAATAGAGCAGGTAACAAGTTAGCTCAATCAAGCATTTTTAATGGCCACTTAGCTCAATGTTAAGTGGCCTTTTTTTATTCGAGCCTTTGTGTATGGCACTTGTGTTTGTTCGTGCATCTAACATATCAAGACGGCTGGTTGCTCTTGATTAATGTCATATGCGGTCTGATTATCGAGGTTTGTAAATGGCTCTCACTTAAGCTATTGAGCGTTAGTTAACCTAAGGGGGGTGATTAACTCAAAACTAGAATCCATCCAATATAAAACAAAACAGCCTTGTCAGAAGACAAGGCTGTTAATCAAACTGCTTAGAGCTTAGAGCTTAGAGCTTAGAGCTTAGAGCTTAGAGCTTAGAGGGAACGACGGCGTTTAGTCATACATCAACTCATTGGCTTTGTTTGCATCAAACTCTTTCAAAGATTTGCGTGCCAAGTGTCTAAACGGAAATGCTTTGACTATCTCTTCAAATGGCTGGACTGCAAATGCCCAAAAGATAGAGCCATCTAAGCCGAGGATAATCAACGCACACAAAGGGATTGAAATAACCCACTGGCCAGTAAAATTAATTTTAAATACAGCGGTTGTCTTGCCCAGTGCTCTCAAAACGTTTCCGTGAACAGTATTGTAGCCACGAGCAATCGGTAAGAATATGTAGAGCGGAGCAATAACAGCTAATGCTTGATAGGTTGAAGGATCTAAATCTGGGTAGATGTCTCCAATTACTACGCTCAATCCAGCAAATAGAACCGCGCAAATAATAGAAACACCCACAGCAACATCAATACTGGTATCAACGTTTTTGGCGAGATCATCCATTTTTTTGGACCCGATCGCTTGGCTAATCGTAATAGCTGAAGAATGAGCCCAAGCAGTAATGAACTGAGAGCCAGCTCTGATCCAAGGCATCACTAAGGTAATCGCTACATAGGCGTTTATATTGAGCTGCGAGTACAGCAATTGGTAAATGGTCGCACCAATTAATAACATGGTTACATTTGCGGCGACCGGGAATATTTCAATAAAGTGGCGTCGAACGTTTGTAATGAATTCAGATTTTTGAGCACTTAGCTTGAGTGATAATGTTGAACTTAAATGAACACACAGAGCCAAATAGAGTAAGCGTATGGTGATTGCAATAATGCTACCTAGTGCGGCGCCTTGAACACCAATGCCTTCAAACGTTGAAAAGCCGTGAATAAGCACATAAGAAAGTACGGCGTTGATCGGCAGTTCAATCAAGTAACCTTTAAAGGGTACTTTAGTTCTTCCTAGTGCATTAAAAAGAGCGATGATGACTTGTGTTAATGCGGTGAAAATCACCAGATATTTAGAAATATCAAGATAGCGACTGATTTCTAATTGGAGTGCGTTATCGTCAGTTAAGGCTTGAATTAGAGGCTGTTCGAAAAAGGTTAATAGAAACCAAAATACCGTTGCTATGCCCAGGTTAATGAACAGACCTGCCCAAAATGCTTTTGAAAGAGAAGCTGCGATACCAGAGCCCACAGCACGGCTGAGTACCAGTTGTGTACCATTTGCCAGTGCCATTTGTATACCTAGCACGAATGCAACAATGGTTGTAGCAATCCCCATTGCTGCGAGTGGAATTTCTCCAAGTGGAGAAACAAGAAGCGTGTCGATCATCAACATCGACTGCATCAAAATACCATTCAAGGCTAGGGGCCAAGCGAGAGAGAAGTTTTTCCTTACGTACGATTGCGAAGACACAAACAACACCTTATGTGTATATAACCGTAAGTTTTCTCTGAGATGACCTGAGTTCAACGTATAAAGATGAAACACTACGGTAATTGATGGTTAAACAAGACTGAGAGCCAAAACAAGATTGATTGTTTAAGCAAAACTAATCGTAAAAGTAAAACTGACGGCTAGGGCACCGTAGACAGTCGAATATGAGTTGATTCGTGTCTAATTAGAAATCTAAACACAAATCAGCTCAAGTAAACTTCGGTTATGCGAACGCTAATTCAACCTTAGATAATTTTTGGTTTTCATCATCAAGTAATAATTGAGAGGCTACACGTGCCTGCTTGGCATTGCCTGACATGATCGCATCGTATATTGCTTTATGCTCTTCTAAACAGAAGCGACCACCTTCTGCTGAATGGTCGATAAACTGTTTGAAGATTGTCGACAAGATGTTTGCGAACGGGATGTAAAACTGGTTGCCAGTCGATAAGAAGATCGTCTGGTGAAATAGGTGGTCGTGCGTTGTCCACTCTTCATAGTCATAGGCGTTAGCCGCTAGAGTCATTTTTTGGAAAAGAATAGAGAGTTCTTTACGCTGCTCGACGGTTGCGTTGGTTGCCGCCAATGCACATGCTTCTGGATCTATCGCTTTTCTTAAACCCAAAAATTGAGACAAGAAAGGTTTGGTGTCTTCTAAATCTTGAATCCAATAGAGTAATTGCGGATCTAAGAAGTGCCATTGTGTTCTCGGTTTGATACGAGTGCCAACTTTGGGCTTTGATTCAATGAGTCCTTTTGCAGAAAGCAGCTTGGTGGATTCTCTAAGGGCAGTTCTGCTCACTCCAAAGATCTCGCACAGCTCCATTTCGCTGGGTAACTTCTGATTTTCTTCTAACTCGCCAGACAAGATCTTACGAGCAATTTGTCTCGCCACTTGAACATGAATTCGGCGGCTTGAATCTTCCACCAATGTAAATATTGACATTTAAACCACCTGAAATTGAAACTTTAAAAAAACAAAAAAAACCAGACGAATCTGGCGTTTTTATGTCAGTGTATACGTCTATGTTGTGTGAGGTTTTCCCTCATCTACTAAGGTCTTTGACCAAATGTAATGCGCTTATATAACTGTGTGATCTTATTAGCTTCGCGACTTTATATCGCTCTGCGATCTTATTAACTTTGTGACCTTGCTAAAACTAATTTTGCTCGCCTTTTTAATTAGGGATCTAGGGCGCTATTTGTCCGCCGTTAACATCCAGAATTTGCCCTGTGATGTAACCGCTGCAAGCATGTGAGGCAAAGAAAGCAAAAGTAGGTGCTACTTCTTCAATACTGCCAAAGCGACCCATAGGGATATTGCTAGCAATGGTCGACTTTAGCTCATCGCTTTTGCCGTCATGAAATGCGGTATCGATAGTGCCTGGTGAAACTATGTTGAAACGGATATTGTCTTTAGCAAATTCTTTTACCCAGTTCCGATGGATATCGTGTAACCAAGCTTTCGATGCGGCATATACACCAGCACCCACACCACCACCTTCACGAGCGGCAATCGAACCCGTGCTAATAACACACGATGTTTGGCCAGACTCTGCGGCAGACGCACGTAAGTGAGGAATAGAGAATTTGGTTGTCATTAACGCAGAACGAACATTTAGGTTCATTACTCGTTCATAAAATTCGTCATCGATATTTTCTAGGTTGGCACGACCGCCAAGACCGCCTGCGTTATTGATCAACACATCCATCCCACCGAAGTGTTCGGTGAACTCGTTAACTAATTTTTCGCAATCCGATGTTTCCATCAAGTTCGCAGGGAAAAATGCAACATCGCCACCAAGCTCCTTGAGTTCGGCAAGAACGTCATCAACTTTTGGGCTAGAAGCACGACTATTGATACCAATTTTTGCACCATACTTTGCGAAAATACGTGCTGTAGCTAAGCCCATACCAGCAGTAGAGCCAGTAATTAGAATGCGTTTGCCTTTTAAATCGTTAAACATCACAGTCGCCTATATTGTAGATCATTCGCGTTAATAAATCATACAATAACACTTGCAGTATTCAAGGATAGTCATCTCAAAACTGATCATCAACGACATAAATAGTGAGAGTAAGAGTCGTTTTGTGAGTTTGCGCATACAAAAAACGGTGTAAATAAGAACCATTTGTATGAATAAATGTTTTTAATTAGTTTGATGAACTAAATACTTATAAAATTCATAAAATCTTCGCTAGCCTATATCATTCGTGACCTCACGTTATTCTTATACTTAGTTGGTGCAGATATAAATCAGTGCTATAGTCCGAGTTAAATAATACATATCTAATAAGTAAGTAGACACATGGCTGGCTCTTTCAATTCGATTTCAGGCTCTAAGCGAAGCCTTCATGTGCAAGTTGCACGTGAAATCGCACGTGGTATTTTGTCGGGCAATTTGCCTCAAGGCTCTATCATTCCTGGTGAAATGGCTCTGTGTGAGCAATTTGGAATTAGTAGGACTGCATTAAGAGAAGCGGTTAAGCTTCTTACTTCAAAAGGCCTACTAGAATCTCGACCAAAGATCGGTACTCGCGTTGTTGACCGTGCGTTCTGGAACTTTTTAGACCCGCAATTGATCGAATGGATGGATGGTTTGGCAGATACAGACCAATTCTGTCATCAGTTTTTGGGCTTACGTCGCGCGATTGAACCAGAAGCATGTGCATTGGCTGCTCAGTTCGCGAGCGCTGAACAACGCATTGAACTGTCGGGCATTTTCCAACAGATGGTAGAAATATCAGGTGCTGAAGAGTTTAACCAAGACAGTTGGCTAGATATTGATATGAAATTCCATAGCCTCATCTTCAATGCAACAGGTAATGACTTTTACCTTCCATTTGGCAATATCTTAACGACAATGTTTGTTAACTTTATTTCTCATTCTTCAGAAGAGGGAAGTACGTGTATTAATGAACACCGTCAAATTTATGAAGCAATCATGGCGGGTAACAGTGATAAAGCACGCCAAGCTTCTGCAAGTCATCTATTAGATACTAACCACAGATTGCCAGTAGCAAGCTAGCTTAGTGTTTTGGGTGAGGTTTCAACTCTAAGGTCTTAGCCGTTTCTATCGAGCGTTGCTCTGGATACCTAGTGGAGTCAACCTAAAATTGCTGTTACTACAGACAGTTATCTATTGAAAGCACGTTTAATACGTGCTTTTTTTACATCCAAAATTGATGAAAACTTGACCGATGTCCAATATTTAGTCTTATGTGCGTTGTTTTGCTAAAACCGCTAGTAACCAGCATTGTTAGTTATATAATAATACTAATCAAATTAATGCGAGTGTGATTATATGCCTCAGTCTCTATTGCCAAATATTCTTCAGTTCATCGGTCAGATAGACCCTTTCGATAAGATCCCTAAAGAAGCGCTTCGTGACCTCGCTTTTAATGTTCAGATTACCTATCTAGCCAAAGGGGATGTAGTCGATCTATGCGAGTCAGGAAAAGAAAAGTCGCTCTATATCATTCGAACAGGATCTATGGAGCAAAGAAAATCGGACGGTGTGCTTCGTGCACGGTTAGGCAGTGAAGATCTGTTCGGCTTCACGTTCTTAGATTCTGAAGTTAATGATGATAAAGGCTATAGAGCTGTCGCAATTGAAAACACCTTACTTTATGTTATTCCACACTCGGCGCTTCAAACACTTTTCAAAGCTTTTCCAAGTTGTGCTGAGCATTTTGCTTCACAGGCCCAAGTTCGTTTGAAATCGGCACTGGATGTGGTTTGGTCAAACAAAGAGAAAGGTTTGTTCATTCGTAAGGTTGAAGAAGTCGCAAGCGGACAGGTGGCAATTGTTAAGTCCCAGCAAACCATCCAATCGGTCGCGGTTGAAATGCTTCATCAACGCTCACCCTGTGCGGTAATTTATGAGGATGAGTCGATTGTAGGCTTAATTACTGACCGAGATATGACTAAGCGAGTGATCGCTCATGGTGTCAGTACTGATAGCCTTATTTCTGAGGTGATGACGCATTCTCCTCTTACGGTTAAACCGGACGATTTAGTGCTACACGCCGCGTCTATTATGATGCAGTTTAATATTCGCAACTTGCCGGTTGTGAAAGAGAACAAAGTCATTGGGCTTCTTACCACGTCTCACTTGGTTCAAAACCACCGTGTTCAAGCCATTTTCTTGATTGAGAAAATCAAATACGCGGGCAGTGTGAAAACCATGTCTTCATTTACCTCGGAACGACAAGCTATATTTGAAGCGCTGGTGGAAGGTAAAGTTGCACCGGAAACAGTGGGTAAGGTAATGACCATGATTATGGATGCCTACACCCGCCGATTAATTCAGATAGCAATTGACAAGTTAGGCCCACCACCTTGTGACTTTTCTTGGATTGTTGCGGGTTCTCACGCTCGCAATGAAGTACACATGTTATCGGATCAAGACAGCGCGATTGTACTTTCTGACGATGCAACCGACAGTGACCGTATTTATTTCAAGCATTTAGCGATGATGGTAACAAATGGATTGGCAAGTTGTGACTATCCGTTATGCCCAGGAAAATTCATGGCTGCGACGCCAAAGTGGTGTCAGCCACTGGGTGTTTGGAAGCACTACTACAAGAAGTGGGTAGCAAACCCTGAATATGAGCGTCTACTCAATATCAGTGTTTTCCTTGAAATTCGCACTATTTACGGCAACAGTGAATTTGAGGGCATTCTTCGTGATGAGTTGCACTCCAATATTCGCAATAATCGAGAATTTTTGAGCACGTTGGTGAAAGATGCGGTGAACACTAATCCACCATTGGGCATTTTTAACAGCTTGGTGTTAGAGAAGTCGGGAGAGAACAAGAAAACGCTCAATGTGAAGAAATACGCGATTAACCTGATTATCGATCTCGCACGTATATACGGGCTAGCCGTTGAATGTGATTTGTCTGCAACCGACGAGCGTTTTGCAGCTGCGAACGAGAAAGGTATGCTCAGTGATGACGCGTTCAAGAACATTCTGGGTGCGTATCAGTTCATTTTATCTTTCCGATTTGGTCATCAACTTGAAGCTTTGAAGAATGGGGAGGTACCAGACAACAACATCAACCCTGATAGCTTTGGTAGCTTTGAACGTAAGCACTTGAAAGATGCCTTTAGGATCATAGCTGATCTCCAAGAGGCGGCGAAGATTCGTTTCGGAGCGCGCTAATGAGAGCATTGTTAAATTATTTTCATCCGCTTGAGCGAGTCAAGCGCAAGCGAAAGCAATACCTAAATACGGTTAAACTGCCTGAAGCATTACACGATCTTGTTGAACAGCCGTGTCCAGAGATGGCGGATTTGGCTAAAGATAGTGAGTATATTGTGTTAGATCTTGAAACGACGGGCTTAGACAGTGAACAAGATCTGATTTTATCGATGGGGTGGGTTGATGTGGTTAAGGGGCGAATTGATTTGGCATCTGCCAAACACATCTATCTTAACAACGACTCTCAGATCAACGCAGAAACCGCGGTTATTAATCACATTACGCCGCAAATGTTGGAAGAGGGCGCGTCAATTCATGATGCCATGCTGACCTTTTTTGAAGCCGCAAAAGGTAAAATCATTGTTGCGCACGCTTGTGTCGTAGAAGAGAAGTTCATTAGTCAATATCTACTTCGATGTTACGGATTGAGAACGGTGCCTTTGCTTTGGTTAGATACATTGTGTATTGAAAAATCTATGGAGAAAGCGATCAGTAATCATGAAGAGGTAGATTTAACTTTGGCAGGCACACGTGACAGGTATGGTCTTCCTGAGTATAACAGCCACAATGCGTTAGCTGATGCAGTTTCAACAGCGGAGCTATTTTTGGCTCAACAGAAACGAGTGGTTCCGAATGATGAAGTGACACTATCATTTTTATATAGGATCAGTCACTAGGGAAGCCATTTGTTCCCTTATTTGAATCATTGTTGACTGAACTGATTTGAAAGCATAAAAGCCAGCGATTATGCTGGCTTTTGTTTGGGTCTTAGAAAATTAGGCAGTTATCATCTTAGACTTTTCATATAGGGAACAGCTTAGAAGCTGTAAGTAATACCTACACGGCTACGTAGTTGACGGCTTGAGTCACACACCGTATCACTTGTACATTGAACGTTGCCGAATTCTACGTATGGGCGCCAGCTCCAATCTGCTTCTTTGTAGCCGATCTTCATGTTGTAGTCCCACTCGTACTCGCCGTTGTTACCCATTTTCCATTCGTCATTAAAGAAATCTTCTTTGTAGTTTGCTTCAAAGCCAAACTGCCAAGCGTTCCAGTTGTAATCGATATTACCCGTAATTTTACCGGCATTTAATGAGTCGTGTTGCTTACCATCAAGGCCTGTTGAAGTTTTACCTGATGCATAATTGCGGAACTCATGGCGGTAACGAAGTTTCGTTGTTACACCTGAATCAAATTTGTATTGAACACGTACTTGCGGTTTGTAAGTTACCGCTTCATCACCGAAAGTAATCGGCATTGAAGTTGTTACACGCCAGTTGTTATCGAATTTGAAGTGGTAGCCGTATTCAAATTCGTTATCACCACGTTGAAGTTCGCTTAGGTTACCCTTGTGCTTCATTTCTACGCCGTAGTAATGATTACCTGTGCTACCACCAATTTTCACTCGACCAGCCCATTCTTCCGAATCGTGCTTGTACTCTTCACGAAAATCTAGTGATGCCGCAGACACGCTGCCTGCAAAAAGAGTTGCTAATACTGCAAGCGTTACTTTATTCGTTTTTATCATTTTATTGTTTCCACTGTATCTAAATAAAAAATGGTTAATAAAGGACCAACGTTGAGCCCTTTGTTGTATTGGGATTAAAGTTTTGGGTAAAGTCGTTCTACGTCGCGCTGAGCCCATATTTCCGCTAAGTTCTTTTTCATTGTGAACTTGCTAAAGTCTGTCTCAGTTGCCAGTTTCACCATTCAGGGTTTTCCCTAGCAACGCCGGCTTTTAGGTAAAGCGGAGTTATACGCTCAATGCGATGACGTTTGTTTTCGTGTGTAGGGTTACTCTTTCTTTTGAATTAAAATACTACAAATATGCTAGCGATTAGAATGGTGAGGTTCTGTGAATTAGATCGTGTTGTCATGATAAAACCACTATTTACAAAGGGTTACAAAGTTAGGATTTAAATTAAACCTTTGTTTTTTAATGGTTATTTTTCAGGTTATGTTGATTTTCTGAGTTTTTGTCTATCAATAAATGTGCGCTACAGCAAAAAATTGAATCTTTAGTTGTCATTTTTATTTGTAATACATTATTATTTACTGACTTTATGTAGTAACACATATCGTCAGAACGTTAAATAGATGCACATGCATCTGTATGGTTTTAGGTAGTGATTCTGTCGGTTAGTTTTAAGTGACTACCGACGTGAATGGATGAACTTATGGTTCATAGCTGCATTGGGATGATGGTTTTAAGGCTAAGGCTTTGTTTAAAAGCGAAGATAGTTTAAAAGCGAAGATAGTTTAAAAGTTAACATACCTAAAAATACGATGTATTTGCCGTGAGGGGATAAAAAGCCTCAATCAAAAAAGGTTTGAAGTGTAGTAGGCAAGGCAGTTACACAGCCTGCTATAGAGATCGGAGTTAGAACGATTGGATATAGTCGCTCTAAACTGATGAAAAAGAAGAAATCGTTGAAGTGCTTGTAAGAGCATTTTGATTATTGCTCCCAACTATTCTAATTATAACTTCTGCTTTCCTTTAGAAAGGTAGGAGATGGTAGTGAAGATCTACCTTTGCGCTCATGTTGATACAGGCAACATGAGCGTTTTTTTTGCCTAAAATTTGTATTGATCGTTTGATCTACAGATACAGACTATAGATAAGAAGGGCACCCACTGATTCATTCAGTAACCGTGAATGATGTATAGAGCGATTAAGATTTGAGGTTTATGACCGCACGTTCAAGAGATGCGGTCTGTTCTACAACCGATGTTGCGGAGGCGGCATTCTTTGAAGCGACCGTTACGTTAGCGAGTGTAAGGTGTTTAATCGAACTTACGTTGTCAATGATTTCTGATGTAACATCGCTTTGTTCTTGCATTGCATTGGCCACTTCTAAACTGTTGTTTAGAATCGTTTCCATATCCTTGATTACTGATGTGAGTCTTGAGTGCGCTTTTTCACAAGAGTTGACACTGCTATCGCCTTTTTCACAACAGTTTTGAATTGTATTAACCACCGTTTGGGTTTGGTCTTGAACCCCTTGAATAATATTGGAGATCTCTTCAGTAGAAAGCTGTGTTCTCCCTGCTAAGGTTCTCACTTCATCAGCCACTACTGCAAAACCGCGCCCTTGTTCTCCAGCACGAGCTGCTTCGATTGCTGCATTGAGAGCGAGGAGGTTAGTTTGCTCTGCAATGTCTTTAATGACTTCTAATACGGTATTGATTTTTTCTGAATGAACAGAGAGGCGATTTACTTCTTCGCTGGCGCTTACTAGGTCAGTCGAAAGAGTATTGATGGTGTCTCTGGTAAATGCGACGTCATTCAAGCCTTCATTAGCCGTTGCGAAACTGGTTTGTGCATTGGATGATGCGTTGTCACTATTTATCGCAACACTTTGGATATTACTGCCCATCTGGTTTATCGCGGTCGCAATGTTTTCTGTTTGTAGCTGTTGTTTGTTTAAGGCGCTTTCAACGAGCCTTCCGTCGTGTTGTAGCTGATTTGAAATATTACCTAGTTGTTGGATAGATCCTTGTACTTGCCCAACAAGCTGACGAATATCTGACAGTACAATATTAAAAGCTTTCGCAATATCAGCAATTTCATCTGAACCGCTCTCTTCTGCCTTTACGGTAAAGTCGCGTTGTTGGGAGACCACAAGCATCACCGAGTTCAATGATGCAATTTTTTTCGCTACACGTGATGAAATACCAAATGAAAGTGCGAGAAGCATTACTGCTACGGTTATTAGGGAGCTAATAATGAAAGTGGTAATGGTTTGTTGAATCGACTCTACTTGTTCTTCCAGGCGGCGTTCAACAGCCGTGAATATCGAAATGATGTCTTCAAACAATGTTTTCATTTCTGATTTTAGCCCCGCCACTTGTGTTGGGTCTCGATCAATGGCGTTTATCATCAAAGAAAAATCTTTATTGTATTGTTTAACTTCCATTTTCAGTTTGTCTAACTCTGAAACGACAATGTCTGATTCATCAAGTAGAACAGAAAAACTTCCCATCAATTTCTGAAAGTTTGAGTATTCCTTGGTGAATACTGGCTGAAGTGATTGATCGTGGCTGATCAAAAATTCTAATTCTGTTCGATTAAGTTGCAGCATAGAGACTTCAAGCGACTTAACTTTGATCAGCGTTTTCTCTAACTTAATCAGTTTGAGGTTTGCCATTTCAGTGAATGATACAACAATCATCAGTGACAATATGGACAAACAAGTAAGGCTAAATAGGGAGGTTTTAATTTTCATGGACGGGCACCAAAGCAATATGACTCAATAACGTATTTGAAATCGCGTTTCTCTCGTCTACGAGCTGCATAATGAGATCTGACTCGCAAGGTAAACGTTTGCTTACAATATTTTAACAAAAGGCCATTCGCAAGTTAAATATTATTTATTTTCAATATCTATTGATGATGCTTTTATTACTAGTGGTGACTTTAGTGATGAGTGAAATGAACAGTCGCGTGTTTGAAGGTACAACTTGCATTGGTCAGCGACGAAAATAATGCGTTTAAGAGGGTTTCGAAAGCAATAGGCGCTCACGCGTAGTGACATGAATGCCCATTGCTGTGGGTATCGTTGCGATAGCGCTAACTTTGTGTAGGCATCCATACCTGTTTAGATGTGATTTTGTGGCCTTTAAAGGTCAATTCTTCAACCTTATCTCCGTTTTGATTCCAACGAGTTAATGTCCCATTTGCAATTTCACCATCATCAAATTTGGCTTGACTTGCCTTGTTACCATTTGGATAGTAATCCGTTACTAGCCCGTCTTGTTGTCCGTTACTGTATTTCGCAGTAAGGCTTTGTTCGCCATTTGGATACCATCGAGAGACATCACCCGATAATTTGTTATCGATATAATTGAGCTCTGCTTTTTTCTGCCCATTCGGGTACCAGGCCTCAGCTTTGCCCTGTAATTCACCCTTTTCGTAATTCACTTTAGAAGCGATCTGGCCATTTGGATACCAGTTGGTTTCTAACCCAAGCTCTAAGCCATCAGCAAACTGAGCTTGAGTGGCTATTTGGCCGTTATCGAATTTCTCTTCAAATTGCCCAGTAAATGGCTTTGAGTGGTTAACTTGATAAGCAACGCCTTTTCGCATCTGAAGATAATCAACAGCATCTTCTCGGGTGGCTGCGTAACTCATAGAAGACATCGTACTAAGAGCAATCAATATTGGGATGTATTTCTTCATAATGACACCTTTTTTATTGGACGGGGGAAAGTGTAATCAGTGTGTTAAAAGCATTTCACTTCCATGGATGACTGTCAGCAGCTATTACTGGTTTTCAAGTTTTCATTATTGACTGTCTATTGAAGGGAACTTTTTCATACGTATTTGGACGTAGGTATTGTATTATTTGTAATACAAATGTGTTGGATTTAATCATTTTTAAAAATTATATTGAGTGTTTTTTCTTCGTTAGATTTGTTATTTTTCTTGTAACGATTGAATTCTTTTAATGACTGATTTTCATTTTTGTGTGATTTTATTCACATTTAATTGGGGTTTTATAGAGTTTTAGCCTGTCATATGGGGGGAGAGTGCCAGACTTTGCACTATGTTGATGAATTTCGCTCTTGTTCGATGCAACTTTGAACTCGATCACTTGTATGATTATTTGATGGTAATAGTCTAAGATCGCTGTCACGCATTTAAGTTATTGTAGTACAAATGTGGCTATCATCTATCTATAGTGCACCTAACAGAAAAACATAAATAAAAGGTCTAAAGATGGAACTCAATACCCTGATAGTAGGCATCTACTTCCTATTCTTAATTGCGATAGGGTGGATGTTCAGAACATTTACAAGTACAACTAGCGATTACTTCCGTGGGGGAGGTAACATGCTGTGGTGGATGGTAGGTGCAACAGCATTTATGACCCAGTTCAGTGCGTGGACATTTACTGGTGCGGCAGGTAAAGCCTTTACTGATGGTTTTGCAGTAGCGATTATCTTCATTGCTAACGCCTTCGGTTACCTAATGAACTACCTTTACTTCGCTCCGAAGTTCCGACAACTGCGTGTGGTTACGGTAATTGAAGCAATTCGTATGCGATTTGGTAAAGTGAACGAGCAAGTGTTTACTTGGTCGGGCATGCCAAACAGTGTTATCTCTGCTGGTATCTGGTTGAACGGTCTTGCGATCATCGCATCTGGCATCTTTGGCTTTGATATGACAACGACAATCATCCTAACGGGTCTGGTTGTACTGGTGATGTCAGTAACGGGTGGCTCATGGGCAGTAATCGCATCTGATTTCATGCAGATGGTTATTATCATGGCGGTAACGGTGACGTGTGCCGTGGTTGCGATTTACCACGGTGGCGGCGTTACGCAGATCATTAGTGATTTCCCAACAGATTCATTCATCACAGGTGACAACCTTAACTACCTAAGCATCTTTAGTATCTGGGCAGTCTTCATCTTCTTGAAGCAATTCAGCATTACCAACAACATGTTGAACTCTTACCGTTACCTTGCGGCTAAAGACTCTAACAATGCACGTAAAGCGGCACTGCTTGCTTGTATCCTTATGACGCTTGGTCCAATCATTTGGTTTATGCCATCTTGGTTTATGGCGGGTCAAGGTGTTGATTTAGCGGCTGCTTACCCAGAAGCAGGCAGCAAATCTGCTGATTTCGCTTACCTATACTTCGTTCAAGAGTACATGCCTGCCGGTATGGTTGGTCTTCTGATCGCCGCTATGTTTGCTGCGACCATGTCTTCAATGGATTCTGGTCTAAACCGTAACTCAGGTATCTTTGTTAAGAACTTCTACGAGCCGATTCTTCGTCCTCAAGCGACAGAGAAAGAGCTGATGGTTGTTTCTAAGCTAACGTCTACGTTCTTCGGTATCGCTATCATCTTGGTTGCATTGTTCATCAACTCTCTTAAAGGATTGAGCCTTTTCGATACGATGATGTATGTGGGCGCACTGATCGGCTTCCCTATGACAATTCCTGCATTCTGTGGCTTCTTTATCCGTAAAACACCGGATTGGGCTGGTTGGGGTACGCTAGTTGTTGGTGGTGTGGTTTCTTACTTCGTAGGTTTTGTTATCACAGCGGATATGGTTCAAAACTGGTTCGGTCTGAACGAGCTAACTGGCCGTGAGTGGGCTGACCTTAAAGTGGCTATCGGCCTTATTGGCCACATCGTATTTACTGCTGGCTTCTTCGTTCTATCAACACTGTTCTACAAGCCTCTTGCTGAGCACCGTGAGAAAGACGTAGACAAGTTCTTCAACAACCTAGCGACACCATTAGTTGCTGAAAGTAACGAGCAGAAGAAACTGGATAATAAGCAACGTCGTATGTTGGGTTCACTTATCGCAGTGGCGGGTGTGGGCGTAATGACAATGTTCGTACTGCCGAACCCTATGTGGGGACGCATGGTGTTTGTTCTGTGTGGTGCGATTGTATTCTCTGTTGGTTTGCTTCTGGTGAAAGCAGTCGATGACAAAGTCGAGCAACAAAACGACGAAGTTACCTCTGCTGAAAGCTAACGCCTATAAGATTCTAAAAAATAGATACTCAAACATAGAGTGTTAATACATCGGCCACCCACTTGGGTGGCCGTTAATTTGATAATCCAAGATTCAATGTGAGATGTACGATGAAAAAAAAATTAATTTCGGTAAGTATTATTAGCGCGTTCACGTTAGCTTTCGCAACGGGCTGTACAAGCCAAGATACAGCGGCACCAGTGATCGACGTGGCTGAACAAGCAGCGCCTGCTATTAGCGAAATCGATCGTAGTTACTTATTGAGTAGTGACCGCTTAAACGAGGTTGATGGGAATACGTTGGCCGTTGCTTCAGACGAACAAGTGGCTGCGCTTAAAGCACAATTTGAAAATTTAAAAG
>PJEL010002798.1_pt1 | contig 15590 bp, 13 predicted proteins | sample 1853271 | NCBI WGS metagenome assembly PJEL01 (sample SAMN08108733, study PRJNA415343) | Invertebrate metagenome, whole genome shotgun sequencing project. | host: Globobulimina | place: Sweden: Gullmar Fjord | collected 2015-08
CGCCTGCGAGCGGTGGGAGAAAATCCGGAAGCAGCTGAGACCGCCGGTATAAATGTTTATTTAATGCGCTATTATGCCGTCTGGATCAGTGGCCTGCTGGCGGGTCTGGGAGGTGCTTTTTTATCCATTGCCCATGGCAGCTCGTTTGTTAATAATATTTCAGCAGGCCGGGGATTTATAGCCTTGGCAGCGTTGATTTTCGGTAGGTATACGCCTAAGTTAACACTACTGGGCTGTATGATGTTTGGAATTGCAGATGCTTTTCAGATCAGAATCCAAGGCGTCATACCCATACCCGGACAGTTCATCCAGATGTTCCCCTATGTGTTAACAATGGTTGTCCTGGCCGGTTTAATCGGCCGGGCACAAGTACCGGCCGCAGACGGTATTCCATACGCCCAGGTAAAGTAAATAACTTGAAAGACTATTTGCAGGCAGTAATAATTTGTAGCAGCTTATTCAAATGACAAAACGAAAATCCACACATTTCTGTTTCCTGCTGATCATGGTTTTGCTGCTGTTTTCGGTAGCAAGCAGCCAGACCGCTGCCCAAGACTCCGAAGCCAAATCACCTTCTGATCTATCAGAAATTAATTGGGACGATGCGGAAGAAGAACCTGCAAATCAAAAAGACACTGCCGACGATGGCGAACTTTCAAGTGAAAGCTGGGAAGATGAGGATAGCAGCGAAACCGATACAGAAGAGAGTGGTGGTTTGCAGTCCTTAAATCAGGAACAGATTGAAAAGTTGGAGTCAGAGGAGCGATTGATCCACATTGCCGGTTTTTTGCTCTTTTTCGGATATATTGTGGGGGGAATACTGACGGCATTTATCACACGCAACCGGAAAATAGCCGTTCATTACCCGCCCGAACTTCTGATCCTTCTTCACACTGTCTGGCCACTTGAATTGATGCTGCTGCCATTTTTAGGGAAACTGGTACGCTAAGAGCACTTGTTACTCATTTCTTGCCTGAAATGGCACCTAATCTTTCATGCAAACGTGGATAGGACTTGGCGGGGTTTCTGAACTCCACAAGCAGCAGCTTGGCTGAAAAGAGAACCATATATTCGATTTTAGAGTAAGGTTTAGGTGCTTTCAGGTAATCCGGTCCGATATTCTCCACAAGCACCTTGTAGTGCTTTTCAACTTCTCCGAGATGCTCTCCATTGAAGTAATCTTTCATTTTACTGACCTCACTACGCCCAAAATCCCGAAATTTCGCGGGCGGCTGGGTCATTGCACCCGTCCCCAGACACATTCCGATGACCGACTTATCTGATTCACTCTTCCAATGTGAAATCAGATAACTGATATTGTATATCGCATGCATCTCTTCAAGCACTTTTTCAGCTTTGCTATTGGCCAGTTCCTCTTCCTGAGTCTTCTTCAGGTATTCAGATGTGGATGGTTTATCAGTATGATAATCCAGTGATTTGAGCAGCAATCGATAATATTTGTCTGTCACTGTCTTCCGACGTTTCTCTTTTTCCGAGTCTGTTGGTTCAATTCTCTCCAACTGGTTGACCCTTTTTTTCAATATCGTAGGGTACTTATCAACAACTTCAAAATATAATTTCCCCAGAGGACTGGAAACTCGTTCCCGGTCACGGGGGACCACATCAAGAGCCTGCACCAGTAAGTCGAGTTCAGTCGGACTGATAGCGGCGGCAAACTTATCGATGGTTTGATCACGCATATCCCGTTTTTTGCCCCGTCTGTAATCCACTTCTAAAGCAGTCATTAGCGGTTCAACCACCGCCTGCTCTTCTTCTTCACCCGCAATCAGACTGACAATCCCCTGAAAGAATGGGCGAAGTATTGTTTCTTCTCTTTTAAAGAGATTGCCCTCTAAAAATGCCAACTCCTGACTGTTCAGCATCTGTTCTTTTGGCGGATTGATCAGTTTCATGGAACGGATGGCAATGTCTCGGCAGGATGCCGGCGTATATGTATCCTTGAGAACATTATTATAATAACTGACAATTAATGAAAACAGTGTCTTGATACTGTTTTTTTTCAAATCTTCGTTTTTGGGCAATCCAGCACTGATTTTCAGATACTTGTTGACCCCATCATTAAGACTCTCCTGAAGCCCTTCGAGCAGTGCGGTTTTCTCATTAATCGGGATCACACCTTCGATTTTATCAATGAATTCTTCGAAACCCTTTTGAATACGGTCTTCAATGATAAACAGGCGATTCACATTAATCTGGTAGGTACGCATCAAGTTATAAAACTTTTTCAGTTTCAACGTGATAAACTTTTTGGTCATGCCCTTGTATTCATCACTATCTTTCAACTCTTCTATATTTTCGGCCGAATCCCTGCGCAGGGCGAAGTATCTGGTATTAAACTGTTGGACAAGTTGCCTGGGCAGACCTTTCAGGATTTTATTATAAGTGCTGAACAGTTGACACGACTCAAAAACGCCCAACCGAATCTTTATTCTTAAAGTCATCAGGCTGATCACCCTGAGATTCCGGATATCCAGGATTTCATTTTTCGACGTTTTAAATGATTGCTTGATAATCGTCTGAATATCTTTGATGAGCTCCTTGATACTATCTTTGTTAACCTTTGACCGTATCAGTACAAGTGCATATTGATCGAAATAGGCAAAGTGCAGTAGGGCGCTATGGATACGGTAAACATCCCGCCCCAGATGATCGGCAATATGCAGCTGGTTTTCCTGCTGCTTTTTCTTTTTTGGTTTCTTTTCGTTTTTAATTGACTTGGCACCATGTGCCTTAATCTGCATAAAGACCGGCAAAATCTCGCGCAAAAACTGAAAGATTGCCTGGGTATTCTGAGGATTGATATCGGGGATATTACTTAACAAATCATTGAATTTTTGTTCTATTGCAGCCAGTACATGGTCTTTTTTAGGTGTCTTTCCATTAATATAGGTGTTATGAAAATTCATCACTTCCATCATCAACCGAGCCAACCGCTTGGCGATTGCGCCCTTGACATCGTTACCAACAATGGAATAGAAATTACGCAGTTCGCTATACGTCGTTTTGACCCCATCATCCAAATTCATGATGTGGTTCATACGCTCTTCAACTTTCAGAAACTTGTCTTTTTTTTCAACTGAGGCTTCTTCCCCCATACTAGCTCCTGCAACTATTTGATGATATTAGACTCGTCACGCTGTACTCATGCTAACGTGTCTTGCCCGACAACTCAAGCGGATAATTATCTATGGCTCAGCAGGGTCAGGCTATCCGGCTGAAGGGCTTGAAAATAGACAGATACGCAAGGATATCAACTGGCACGGATATTCTGCTTTTCGAACCGCTGTGACTGCCAGAAACCAGAAATTGGAATTCCATCAAAGGATTGTTTTTGCTGACAACCGTAACCGTCCTGTTTTAAGATACGCTATGTAGATGCTGAATATTTGCCTTAGTATTTTCAGGAAATACCTCAACTTAACCGTGAGAACCGATGACTGATACGATGATAACGATATTGAAGATTTTGGGTGTTGGTTATGTGCTGCTAACCGCTTTGCTCTATCTCCTCCAGGAGAAATTTATTTTTTTTCCACAAAAAAATATTAATTTCCGACAGGTCGAGTTTTCCCAATATGAAACAGTCATCGAGACTAACAGCATCAAGCTGCACGGTTGGCTTCTGCAAAAAAAGATATCTAGAGAAAAGCCATTGATTGTCTATTTTGGTGGCAATGCAGAAGAGGTTTCAGGCAATTTGATGCTGATGAACAATTTTGACACGGATTCTTTTCTGTTTATGAACTATCGCGGATTTGGAGAGAGCGAAGGAAAACCGGCAGAGTCCCATTTAAGTGAAGATGCCCTTTTCATATTGGATTATCTGGTCCAGGAGAAGAAGATTGCGGTGTCTGATATCGTTTTGATGGGCCGAAGTCTGGGATCAGGGGTGGCCACCTATGTCGCTTCGAAACGACAGGTTCGCGGATTAATCCTGGTAACCCCCTTCGATAGTCTGACAAATGTGGCCAGAAAGCATTATCCCATTTTCCCAATGGGATTACTGCTCAAACACAAGTTTCCATCGGTTGATTTAGCACCGGATATCGAAACCCCAGCCCTGTTCCTGATGGGGAATCGGGACAATATCATCCCGAACCAGTCTTCGGAGAACCTGTATCATCAATGGGGGGGAACAAAAACCCTCGTCACTGTTGACGGCGCTGACCACAACAACATTGAGCAATTCCAACAATATTGGGATGCCATCAACAGGTTCCTAGAGTCGCTTCATTCCTGATCTAATTTTTTAGCCGACCCTTAGGCCAACATGTTTCTTTTTCCAGCGACGTGTTTCTGGCGAAACACTGGACTAATGAGAAATACTTGGGGATCGTTAAAAAATATCTTCACATAATCTGTTTGCAAAAGTCCAAAAAGCCGGACATTTTACAAACAGAATGTGAGCTAATTTTTTAGCCGACCCTTTATTAGTTAAGGTCCTTCAGGATGGCTGCGGTTACTTCTTTAATGCTGATAGAACCATCGACTGAGATCACTTTTGATTTACCGGCGTTTTTAAAATAGTTCACAGCCGCCATTGTACCTGTCTCAGTATCATAATAGATATCATGACGCTTGCTTATTGCATCTTCGTCCTGGTCATCCGCCCGTGCACTCAATTCGCCACCACAGACCCTGCAAACCAGTTTACCATCTTTTTCGACCGGTTTAATGGCATCAAAAGCGATATGATTAGGGTGGTTATTATCGTTGGCACACAACCGACGTCCCATGATGCGCTCTTTTGCGATCTGGCGATCCAGTTCGATTTCGATAACATAGTCCAGTTTCATGCCCGCTTCGTTTAACGAAGCGTCCAACGCTTCAGCCTGGGCCTTTGAACGAGGGAATCCATCCAGTAACCAGCCTTTTTCCTTGGATTTCGCCAATGTTTCCAAAACCATGGGAATTGTAATATCGTCAGGAACCAGATCTCCTTTGTCGATAAACTCTTTGGCTTTCATTCCAAGTTCGGTTCCGCCCTTGATGTGCTCTCTGAAGATTGCGCCGGATTCAATATGGTTGGTGCCAAATTTTTCTTTAACAATTGCACCTTGAGTTCCTTTACCACTTCCGTTCGGCCCAAATGCGAGTATGTTCACTGCCATAGCTTGTCTCCCCTAAAGATTGAATATTGATTTTTTACAAAACGCGATATTAGCTTGCTTAACGATGGTATAAATTGTATTTTTTCGTCATGCCTTATTTTCAGATATCATTGATTTACATCGGGTTGAAGAAAAACAAGCGCGATTTATCAATGATGAGGCGCTTTAAAAACTGAGCCATCGGGGGCAATTGAGGAACATCAAGCGGGGCAGCCAGGCTCTACCTGGCTGTTGTGACGGTTCTTATTCGTAGAGGGCTCTGGTTTCAGCATCCATCGCATCCAGATGGGCAATCGCCTCTTCCGGTTTGACAGCCCTCGAGCGGCCATCTGCTTCCTGGATAACCACACCACTGTTAGTGATCATTTTGTAACGCTCCTGGCGTACTTTTTTATCCGGGTGGCAAAGAAACTGGCAGTGGCCGCAGGTAAATTCGAGTTTGTTCCCGGGTATCAGCGGATGATACAGATTCGCTCCGAAGTCCGCTTTGATCCTTTTTCTGTAAGAGTCGGCCGCGTTTAATACGGCAGGCAGAAACTCCTCATCTTTTTCGGGGATGGGGAACCGGGCTGGAGACCAGGTAGACCATTTCCCGGAAGGATGGAGTCCCGCAAACCCGCCACAGACGTAATCACAACGGCTATAGGACAGCCTTTTGGAATAACTGAATTCCATTCCACCCATGGTTACTGAGGCTTTTTCTGTTTTGGACATCAATCCCGAAGCACAACTGGACAGGCAGAGCTTGCAGTCATCACAATAGGTTTCATCAGGAGGCAACGGCTCCGTCGGAATCAATTCTGCCTGAGTCACGACAGATCCCAGGATCACGGCTGCGCCATACTGTGCTGTGATGATATTGCCTGAAAAACCGAAATGACCAATACCGGATCGAACCGCCAGGAAGCGATGTGAAAGGGGCGGTATTTCTGAATAGGGTCCTCCCTCAACGTCCTTGCGATACACACCGTTGGCTGTAACCGGGGCTGAAACAATCCCCTTCATGTTGAGATACGAGGAAAGCTCCAGCGCGATCCCGCTCACCATGGTATTAATCCGCCTATTGTCGACATTCAAGCCCCCCATATCCTCTTTTTTCAGAAACGGCTCCATCACATCCTGATCAAACGGCAGGGCAAATACAATGGCGGACTTTGCATCCGGCAATACGTATGAGAGATCGGTAGACGGCGGCCCCCCTTGAAGGGTTTCGGTAGTCGCAATTCCAACGGCAACGGCTCCGCCTCCTAAAGCGAAATCTTTGATGGTTTCAGTCATTCGTTCCATTTTATCCATGTCTATCTCCAAATTTGGAAGTGGAAAATCAACTAACTTGTTTGCACTTTACTTGTGTGCAAGTTTATTTATAACGGAGTTAATTGTCAATAGACTTATTTGTGCTACCTGGTAGACTAGATTGCTGTTTAAGTGTCCTTTTCAACCTTTTCTAATTTGGCTCAACAGGACTTTTAAATAGCGTATGCTGGAAAGAATTAGCGACAGCCCGATGCCGATATATAAAACTGACAAATACGGTTTGGGTATCGGGGAACGCCGTAACAACACGCCCATGGTGATCATGACCGCGACTAGTATGTAACTCTTCCATGGCATGAATGAAAAGACACATTGCTTGCCCTCCAACGGTAGTATTCGACCCAGATTTTTATCAACAATTTTCAAGAATCCAAAATGGTGGATTACCAGAGCAGCAGCTGTTCCCACTCCGGCAAACAGGAAAGAATTCTGAGCAGGGGATGTTTTCAACCAGGAATATGATAAAACCAAAAGCATGGATCCCACAGCAACCCACACAAACCCGGACAGAAATATCAGTACCTTTTTGTCAACTGCGGGTTTCATTTTGTCTATTTTCCGACCCATATTTCTATTCACTTGGTTAGATTCAACCTGTCATGCCATTGAGCGATGCTTTCATCGGGATATTCCGGAAAGGTTTTATCAGTTGGTTTGAGGTTCAGTTCCGGCCAAACCCCCTTACTATCGAGCATTAAATGGGTTCTCTCAGGTGGTATGGGGAGCTCCGTGTCAATAGCTGACGCAAACGGATGGACTAAATCCGGCCAACGGGCATCATACACCCAGAGCGCACTGGCACAAAACATACAGAAATGCCTTTCTGCCGGGCTTTGTTGACCATCTACCAACGCATGGTAAATGCGTTTATGCTGCTCTCCCTCAATTTTCAATGTCTCAAACACCCCGCTCAAGTTGATCGCGTAACCGCCACCCCCGGCGGTTTTGCGACATATCGAGCAATAACAAAGGTTGTATGCGTAGGGATGAGGGGATTCAACCTGAAATCGAACCGAACCACAATGACATGAACCTTTGAGTAGCATCTTCTCCTCCGTATAAAATAATATGTACGTGCACATCGCCTTGGCGAGTTCCCTGCACGATCATCCACTGGAATCCGACTTTAAAACGGGCCTGCTTGAAAAACCGGATTTACCAGTTCATGGATATTCATGCCAGTATCCATCATCTCCACAGAAATGGCAATTTACAGAGTTCCTTCCATGCTAAGGATCGGCTCATAAATTAGTTCACATTCTGTTTGCAAAATGTCCAGTGTTTTGGGGACTTTTGCGAATAGATTATGTGAAGTTATTTATGAACGATCCCTAAGAGCTGACGACAGGTCATGAAACCTCGTTGACAATGTACTGAATTAGGTTTGAATGGTGAGAGGAGAACCCCTCCTGAAATCCCATCCGGTTACGGCTGGGATTGGACAATATGGTAAGATTAATCGAAGAGCCGTAAGCGCCGTCAGTAAAATTCTTGCTGATTCTGAGACCTATTTTTGGATCAAATTCAAAAAACTAAAAATTATAACTTGACTCTAAAAAATCAATTTCTTATTATTGCCATTTCGTCAGCTTTGTAATTGTTGAAAGGAAATCAGAATGACCAGGCCATTTTTCTTGACGAATTCCCAAGCAGAACAGGTCCACCAGGCGACCCTGGAAGTCTTAGAACAAACTGGTATTTTTCTCGATAATGAAGAAGCAGAAACCCTTCTACTGGCAAATGGAGCAAGGAAAATCGGTAACAGAATATCAATACCCAGAGAAGTCGTTGAAAAAGCACTCAGCGAAATCAAACACTCATTTACTATTTATGACAGAAACGGAAAGCCTGCCCTGGAAATGAAAAACGGGGGTAACTATTTTGGTCCCGGTTCGGACGCTATGTATCAAAGAGACATAAATACCGGAAAAATCAGGGAATCCAATTTAGATGACGTGTCATATAACGTAAAACTAGCCGATGCCCTGGGATTCGATTTTATCATGTCGATGGCCTTACCTCGGGAATTAACAAAGGAAATTCTGTATCCAAAGATTTTCGCTGAAATGGCGAAAAACACCACTCTCCCAATTGTAACAACCTGTGTGACTTTGGAGGATATCAAACATATTCACCAAATTGCTCAAATCATTACCGGAGATAATGTATCCTCCACACCTTTTTATATTGCCTATCTGGAGCCGTTATCTCCTTTAAGATTCGATAAGGTAGGGATTGATAAATTACTATACTGTTCTGAAAACGAAATCCCTTTTGTTTTTGGTGCCGGAGCCAATAGCGGAGTTTTGGCGCCGGTCACTCCAGAAGGGGGTGTCGTTCAAGGCGGAGCGGAGTCATTGGCCGGTTTGGTCATCGCATTCTTGAAAAACCCAAATGCCAAGTATATTTACGGCAGCAATACATCCAGTGCAGATATGCGAAACGGTTTTGTTTGCTATGGTGCAGGGGAATGGTCTAGAACGGTTGCTATGTATGCCGACATGGGAAAATATTACGATTTACCCTCATGGGGAACAGCCGGATGTACCGATGCCATGGAGATCGACGGTCAAGCGGCCTGGGAGGCATATCGGGGGATAATGATGGCCATTCAATCTCAAAGCTCTTTGGTACATGATATGGGTTACATGTGTTTCGGAGAGTTGTACGATCCATTGATGTTGGTTCTGGTAATAGAGATGCTCACGGAAGCAAAACATCTCTTGAAACCTGCCGAACTGACAGAAGAAGCCCTATCGGTGAAGGTTATTAACGAAGTTGCCACGACAACGTCTTTTTTTCTATCACACCCAGATACCGCAAAAAACCATAGAAAAAGAATCTGGAATTCAAAACTGATAAATAGGAGCAAAATCGGGCAAGATTACGAACCACAAACAAACCGTTTAAAAAATCGAGTAAAGGAGATAATTTCTGGTCACAACTTTTTAACTTTGGATTCATCTAAAGATAAAAGAGTCACACAGTATCTTGAGTCTATATCTTCCTCTTGAACCGATTTCCCGTTATTTACTTCTATTTCACTTTGGTACGCCGTTGTTAAGCGAATTTAGGACGAAGTACGCCCCAGTTTGGAACAAATTTTTTGCATGTTCAGCAACAGAATATATCGAGCACCTAACTCAAAAAATCAATGTGTTCAAAATCGCACTTATACACCCACAGATAGAAGTAACTGTATCTTTATTTGATACGATGCTGTCAATTCTTGTTGCCCGGATCATTTCTGTTTATGAATTTGATTATTGCAAATATGAGGAAAATAACAGCAAACAAGGTCCATCGTGAACCAATCCTGAAAAAGTATAGGCTGGCGCAAGCCAACATGATTGCCGGCCAGGGAAAAGTTTTTTTCCGCATTGAGAAATCCCCCCGCTGCCAGGGATTCCCTTTCTCTTGTTCTTCTGGTTTCTGCGGTTCATTTGATACTTCTTCATACGCTTCTTCGGATTCAACCTTATATTCGGAACGTACATCTTGCGCAATCTTTTCTATTTCTTCCCTCGACAAATCTACGACTTCTTCTAAAGCGTCCAGGGTTGCTTTTATTTCGTCATGTTTTTGCTTCTCTTGGTCCATTATCTTTGCTTTTTCCAGCACTCTTTTTCTGATCTCGTCCTGAATCCTGTCCTCGATCGGCTTTTCACTGTCGGTGAACCAGCCTATTCTGTTGAGCATCCGAACAACGACATCATTGAACTTGTAAAGCCCAAATCCCCCCAATGCGGTTAAAGAAAAAAAAGCATTGTAAATCAAAAGAGAGTTTGTGTCGGTTACATTTCCCGAGATCAACTTCACCCCAATGATCGTAATTAAACCAAAACTAATCGCGCTGACACTGGCGCCGATCAACTTCAAGATTTTTCTTATCATGCTGGAATATTGGTGAAATCATTATCAAATCATAAGCGAGATACCAGTATATTATTGAGTTTGAGACTCTGTCCATCGACTATAATCAAAATCCTTATAGGCTTGCTACGACCTGCGCAACCTATCTGAATTAAGCCCCTAATAAGCCGTTCAATACGCCACTTTAAGTCATACTTCTTAATCTCTCACTTTCCTCGACAACTAATCTTAATTCTGATAGGGCGATTGTAACGTCAGTTCAAAAAGATAACCCTATAAGATCAATCATGAAAAAAAGTCCCAACTCAATTGCAAAAGTTTGAAGAGACCAAACCGAGATCTAAAATTGTCGGAAAATGTGAAAGCTCATAACTCAAAATCAATTTGAACCTTTCTTTCAGGGGAAAAATGAATGATTATAAAACCTTAAAAATCGAACAGCTTGATGAAACACTGATTGTTAGTTTGAATAGACCGCCGTTGAACCTGTTTAATTCTGAATTAATTGAAGAGTTGATCAACTTATGGCAATCTTTAAGGCTTAATTCAAGTGTTCGGTTCATTGTCATCAAGAGTTCAGGGGAGCATTTTTCAGCTGGAGCAGATCTTAATGATATTCCTGCAGAGGGATTCACCGCCGAAGTTGCCCGAATAGGGCAATTGGCAGGGCATGAGATGATGAGAAGCCTTCAAAATCTGGAACAGGTGACTGTGGCAGCCCTGAATGGTGTTGTGGTTGGAGCTGGGATGGCCATCGCCATGGCCTGTGATTTTCGTATTATGGCGGAAGATTCGTATTTCAGTGTTCCAGAAACAGCAATAGGGACATATTTTACCTGGGGATGTACACCCAGACTGGTTCGAATGGTTGGTGCATCAAAGGCCATGGAAATTATTATGGCCTGCGATCCGATTCAATCGGAGGAGGCATACCGATTGGGATTAGCCAACAAGGTGGCACCCAGGGAGTCATTGATGAAAATGACCCTTGAATTCATAGAAAAAATTGCTTCCAAAAGCCCAACCTGCGTTCGCATAACAAAAAAAATCGCCCTGGGTGCCGCGATGGAGGGATTTGGAAACATGTTTATTTCTGAGCCTGAATTGATGCAAATTCTGGCGCTAAACGGTGAGACGGAAGAAGGGGTTAATGCGTTTCTGCAAAAGCGCGTCCCTGACTTTAAAAAATAGAATTCTGTTTGTTAGTTTTTTTAAATGCTCTTAATTTCTAACCCGTTTTTCGGAGGTGTTTATGGAAGATGTAACATCAAAGAGCCAAATGGCTAAGATCAGGGGATTTGAAAGAGGATTTATGGCAATGCATCTGCTTAATCTAGGAAAAGAGTTGGGTGTTTTTGATGTTCTAAACGAAGCAAATGACGGTATGACTATTTCCGATCTGGCTTCCAAGCTTAATGTTCATGAGCCATATCTGAAAGTCTGGTGTGAAACAGCCTATCATTTCGAAATACTGGACCGTGATGATCAAGGCCGGTTTCAATTTCAACCCTTTCTGAATGAAATTCTGGGTGACAAAACAAGTTTCAAAAACTATCTGGCCAATATCTCCCTGGATATTTTCATTGGCGATGGGATGAAGGATGCACTTGAATGTTTTCGATCCGGAAATCAAATGAAGACCTTTGCCACTCCTGAAATTTCACAAATGGCATATGGAGGAACGAAAAACATTTATCTCGTCTATCTTTTCATGATTCTGCCCAAAAATGAAGCCCTGAACCAGTTGTTTAAGAGTGGCATCCGATTCATGGATATCGGGTGTGGAGATGGAAGTTTGATCACTCAATTGGCTAATAATTTCCAAAATTGTCTATTTGCTGGTGTGAATCCCGATGTTTTTGGGTTTGATGAGGCATTGAAAAGAATTGATGAGGCCAACCTGGCTGAGCGAGTTGCAGTGCGGAATATCGGAGGAGAGAAGCTCACAGAGGAAAACGAATATGATATCGTCAATATGACACTCACCTTACATGAAGTCCCAGTTGCTATTCGTCCAAGTGTGGTTGAAGTCGCATTCAGAGTGCTCAAACCCGGGGGTTATTTGCTGATCCTCGATTTTCCTTACCCCAGTAAATTTGAGGATTTCCGCAATCCTTTATATGAAGCCGGGATTTTAGACCAGTTCTACGAGTCGGTCACAGGTGCAGTCCACCTTTCCACTGATCAACAAACAGAGTTATTATCCAAAGTTGGCTTTAAAAATATTCAGCGTGTGAGTATCGGTAAAGGAATGTTCGAGTTTGTGACGGCCAACAAATGATTTGGTGCAGATATTCAGAAAAAACGGCTTAAATCCTACTAAAATATCTGAGTATCTGTTCACCAATAAAATTCCATTTCGCCACTTTGCCCCTTTTGTGGTCTGCCCTCCCTGTAAGATCACAAATACGTAAGGTGGGCTTCATCCTTCGTGAAAAGCGCCTTTTCTTATCAAGGTTTCGGACTTGAATATCTAACCGCATCCTTCTATACTCCACCCACAAACAGGCAAATAGCCTGATAGAGCATCTGCAGGAATTCACCCTTTTAGTGGAAAAACCATGAAAATCATCAAAATTGGGTTCAGTATCATTGTTATTTTGGGGCTGGCAGCTGTGTTTGCTTTTCAGTACTTCTTCAGGTCTGCAGTCCCCTCGTACAGCGGAACAGAAACACTAAAGGGACTGATCGCAACCGTTGAAGTAAAAATCGATGACCATGGTATTCCCCACATCTCAGCGCAAAATGAAACCGATCTCTTTTTCGCCCAGGGGTACATCATCGCTAGAGAACGGCTGTTTCAGATGGACATGACCCGCCTGGCCGGTCGTGGTGAACTATCCACTCTTTTTGGAGAGAGGACCCTCGCTAAAGATCGATTTCTGAAAACGGTGGGATTCTATCGCAGGGCACGAGCCAGTTACCCCCTGTTATTACAGGAAACAAAAGATGCCCTCCAGGCTTTTTCCAAGGGTGTAAACACCTATATTCAAACAACGGATCAGCTCCCCCGGGAGTATTTTTTTCTGGGCGGGAAACCCCAGCTCTGGGTCCCGGAGGACTCCATGGTGATCGCTTCATTGATGTCCTATAGTCTGACCCGCTCCAAAAAAATTGACCTGGTTTTACATAAGATCCGTAAAAAGGCCGGTGACGACTTTCTAAAACGAATTATTCCCTCCTACCCCGACTTTGGCCCGACCCTGGCTGAGGGTGGAAAAACATCCGCACATATTAAGCAAACCGCTCCCCAAACAGAGACCGGAACAACTGCTACCGGAAAATCAAGTGCGGTGGATGATTTTCCATTTCCGCTGGATATTGCAGCCAGCAACTGGATGCTTTTTGGGGGTAGTATGACAGATACCGGTCAGGCGATGTTTGCCGGAAGCCCGGATCTCGCCCCCACGCTGCCGGGACTCTTTTACTTGATGCATCTCAAGGGCGGTGACATTGATGCGATGGGTGGTGTTCTGCCTGGTGTGCCCAGCCTTGGACCTCTTGGTTTTAATGGTTTCCTAGCTTTCAGTGCGGTTAACGGCAGGGGAGATGAGATGGACTACTTCATCGAAAAAATCAATCCGGACAATGCCGGTCAATATCTGACCGAAACTGGATATCGTGATTTCAAGATCCTGAACGAAGAGATCCGAATCAAGACTGACGAGGGATTTAAAACAGAAAAGCTGAAAATCTCTATCTCCAGGCACGGTCCGATGATATCCGATGTACTGCCCGGTGCTCCGCCGAACTCTGCAGTGCAATGGTCACTTCTCGACCTGCCCAACCGGGACATCGACGGTTTGATTCAGCTGGTGAAGGCAAAAAACTTCAAAGAGTTCAGAAAAGCACTCTCCTATGTACGAACCATCAATCTGAACATCGGATACGCCGACAAAGAGGGAAATATCGGTTGGCAATTCACAGCAGCACCGCCTATCCGAAAAAAAGGGGATGGCTCCCTTCCGGTTCCCGGATGGACAGGCGATTACGATTGGCAGGGTTTTGTGCCCTATGCAGAGATCCCCTATGATTATAATCCAACTTCCGGCTTTGTCGCATCGTTTAACAATGAACCGGGCAACGTATCCTATCATCTGACCAACTATTACCTGTTTGAAAGGGCGATGCGGTTTCAACAAATTATGAAGACCCGACCGAAACAAAAGGTCTCTTTCAAGGAGTTGAAAACCATGCAGCTGGATACTGTTTCAGTGGTGGCTCAAAGGTGGGTTCCTCTGGCACTCTCTGTCTGCGAGCAGGACAAGACCCTGGAAATCTGTCAAACCCTGTTTAAAAACTGGGATTACCGCATTGAGCAAAACAGTGCCGCTGCAACCCTGTTTAACAATTTTTACTACCTGATGATGGGAAACACCCTTAAAGATGAGATTGGAGAGGAAATATGGAAGAAAGATCTGGGCCGGGAATACTTGTACTATGTGCCGGATTTGCTTCTGACACGTATTATTCATCAACCAACCGACCCGCTTTTTGATGACATCAGCACCGGAATCACAGAAAACAGGGATGACATCATACGCAGAAGCATGTCAGAGGCCATTCAATATCTGACAGAAAAGTTGGGGAGCAATACAGATAGTTGGCGCTGGGGGGAACAGCATAAAATGGCCTTTGATCATCCTCTGGGCAGTAAACTATTTTTCCTGAATCTGGAACCGATCCCCACACACGGATCGCACCATACAATTAACTCAGGATTTTGGGATTCGGCCAAACCGTTTAACATGAGCGGGGGAGGCGTGATCCGTATGATGGTTGACTTCGCCAACCCGGAACGATCAACTATCATCAGCCCTCCGGGACAATCCGGGCACTATCTGAGTCCGTTTTACGATGATCTGGTCGAAACCTGGGCCGCTGGGGACCAGGTGCCCATGCACTTTGATTCAGATAAAAAACTGGGGAAAACACTGAGACTTCTTCCGCTGGAATAGCTCTTGACACTGCCACAGGTGACAGCAACCATATTTTGATAATTAGGTCCCTGTCACCTGATTCTGACCTGATTCCACTGCCGTAGCTGGCTAAGTGTACAGGCTATCCCCGCGTTCGACTATCGTATCGATCAGCTTTAAGGCCCTTAAAATGACCCTGGGGTGTGAAACGTCGTAAATAAAATACCTCTCGCCGTTAACTCTCCGGCTTTCATTGATGATTACCAGATCTCTGTATTTTTTCTCCGCACCGTATACAAATTAGGGTTGAAATGAATATTTTAGCTCAACGTCAGCCGCGTATACAATT
>PJEL010002799.1_pt1 | contig 15585 bp, 12 predicted proteins | sample 1853271 | NCBI WGS metagenome assembly PJEL01 (sample SAMN08108733, study PRJNA415343) | Invertebrate metagenome, whole genome shotgun sequencing project. | host: Globobulimina | place: Sweden: Gullmar Fjord | collected 2015-08
AGCCGGCTGATAGTGAAAGCAATGTTGAAACTTTCGAATCTATTGTGGTTCGGTTTTGCGGTGATTCGGGTGATGGAATGCAGCTCACCGGCACACAGTTTACCAATACCACAGCATTGTTCGGAAACGACATTGCCACCTTCCCAGATTATCCTGCTGAAATCCGCGCTCCAGCTGGCACATTGCCCGGCGTATCTGGATTCCAGGTCAATTTCGCATCGACGGACATCTTTACGCCCGGCGACAAGGTCAACGTGCTGGTGGCCATGAATCCCGCAGGCTTGAAGGCAAACCTTGGCGATGTCGAACCGGGTGGAATCGTCATCGCCAACCAAGATGCGTTTACCAGCGTCAACCTCAAGAAAGCAAACTATAAGAGCCATCCGCTTGAAGATGGCTCACTCGATGACTACCGATTGTTTAGTGTCCCGATTTCTAAAATTTGCGAAGAGACACTGAAGGAAACTGGTGCCGGCACCAAAGCCATCGGACAATCCAAGAACATGTTTACCTTGGGCTTGGTGTACTGGTTGTTTGATCGTTCTGTCCAAGTAACGGTTGACCATCTCAACAACTACTTTGGCAAAGTGAAGAACAAGCCAGAGGTCGCGGAATTGAACATTACTGCACTCAAAGCCGGGTATAACTTTGGTGAGACAGCAGAAATTTTCCCGGCCCAATACAAAGTCCCCAAGGCCGATCTCAAACCGGGCACGTATCGCAGGATTTCGGGAAACGAAGCAACCTCGCTTGGCTTGATTGCGGCGGCCCAGTTGGCCAACAAGCCGTTGTTGTATGCGACTTATCCAATCACTCCTGCGACCGACATTTTGCATGGTCTGGCACCTCACAAAAACTACAACATCAAGACCCTGCAGATGGAAGATGAGATTGCGGGAATCTGCGCGGCCATTGGTGGAGCGTTTACAGGAAACATTGGTGTAACGGGAACATCTGGCCCGGGCTTGGCGCTCAAAAGTGAGGCGTTGGGTTTGGCCATCATGACCGAATTGCCATTAGTATTGATCAACGTGCAACGAGGCGGCCCATCCACGGGTTTGCCCACCAAGACAGAGCAATCTGATTTGCTTCAAGCGTTGTACGGGCGCAATGGTGAATGCCCGTGCATCGTGATCGCAGCCAAGAGCCCGAGTGATTGTTTCTATGCTGCAATTGAAGCAGTCCGATTGGCTATTCGCTACATGACACCCGTCATCTTGTTGACGGATGGATATATCGGTAACGGTGCCGAGCCTTGGCGACTCCCTGAAGTGTCAGACCTCGAGCCAATTACGACCTCCCATTTGAAAGACTTCAATTACCACTCTGACGATGAGGACGGCGAGGGCAACAATTGCTTCATGCCATACCTTCGAAACGAAGATATGGCTCGGCCGTGGGTCTTGCCCGGCACGCCGAATCTCGAGCATCGCATAGGCGGACTTGAGAAAGACGTTTTGAGCGGCGATGTCAATTACAACCCAGATAATCATGAGGAAATGGTGAAGATTCGCCAAGCCAAAGTACAGGGTGTAGCGAACGATCTTCCCCCGACCGAAATCACTGGCGACCAGTCGGGCGATGTGCTTGTCATTGGATGGGGTGGCACATATGGATCTATCCATTCGGCTGTGCAAAGCATGAAGCGGCATGGCCATAGTATTGGAGCAGTCCATTTGAGGAATCTCAATCCGCTCCCAAATGACCTAGGTGACATTATCAAACGATTCAAGACAATTGTCGTGCCAGAATTGAATATGGGTCAACTCTCACAAGTCATTCGCGCGAAGTATGTGGTTGACGCGATCAGCATCAACAAGGTGAAGGGACGCCCCTTCCTCGTCGGTGAATTGGTTCAGGAAATTGAGAGCATTCTGGCTAAGGCAAAATAAGCCCCCCTGAGCTTCACTGCATCGACACAACGGTATCACAATCAATCGTGCTGTGACATTACAATACGAAGTATCCGACAGCACCCGGTGACAGGATTAGAACAGATGAACGCTTCCATAGAACTCCCGACCTACAAAGCCAAGGATTTTGCTTCAGATCAAGAAATCCGCTGGTGTCCTGGCTGTGGTGATTACGCCATCTTGGCTGCGGTCAAAAAAGTAATGACCAAACTTCCGCATCGTAAAGAAGACTACGTTTTCGTTTCGGGTATCGGATGTTCCTCGCGTTTTCCATACTATATGGATACGTACGGCATGCACAGCATTCACGGTCGTGCTCTTCCTATCGCAACTGGTATTAAGAGTGGTAATCCGGATCTGGATATCTGGGTCATCACCGGTGACGGCGATGCTCTATCCATCGGCGGGAATCATTTCCTGCATGCGATTCGGCGAAATGTGAACCTCACCATCTTGCTCTTCAACAATCGCATTTATGGTCTGACGAAGGGGCAGTATTCGCCCACAAGTGAGACGGGCAAGAAGACGAAATCGTCACCCATGGGTTCCATTGACAATCCTATGCACCCACTTAAAGTTGCGTTGGCTTCAGAGGCCACATTCCTCGCTCGATGCACCGATGTGAATCGCGGCGGAATGAACATCATCGGCGATGTGCTCGAGCAAGCAGCTCACCACGTTGGAACATCGTTTATCGAGATTTATCAGGACTGCAATATTTTCAACCATGAGGCTTTCTTCTATGCGACGGAGAAAGAATCTGCCAAAGAAACCACGATTCACATCGAGCATGGGAAACCCATGATCTTTGGCAAGGATCGCGACAGGGGAATCCGTTGGAACGGCTCATCGCTAGAGGTGGTCAGCCTCGACAATGTAAGAGAAGATGACCTGCTCTTCCACGATGAACACGACGTTAATCTTGCGTGGCTACTTTGCCAAATGTCTTATGACAACAACATGCCCGAACCGATGGGAGTCATTCGTCGAATTGAGCATCCCTCCTACGACGATCTGCTCATGGAGCAGATCGATACCGCAAAGGAGAAACAAGGCGAAGGCACACTTGAGAAACTTCTCAAAGCCGGCGCCACATGGACCGTCGACTAAAATGACGCCTTTTGGTCTCCTTGTATTTCAATCCATCTACGCTCGCACCAAATCTTTTCTGGTGCGAGCGTTTTTTCTTTTTGAAATCACTCCAGAAAAGCGAACTCTCCCGTCCGGGTCTGCGTTGAATCGCCTCAGGCTTAGACATTCGCTACAGTGTTGGCAGATTGGAGTACGGCAGATATGGCAAACCCACCGTCCGGCCGCGAAAAGCGATTGCTCGACTACAGCCACTGCGCAGGCTGAGCCGGCAAACTTCCGGCTGACGCCCTCGCACAGGTTGTGCGGGAATTACCTTCGTTTCGAGATGATCCAAATCTCCTGATCGGCGCCGAACATTTTAGCGACGCTGGTGTCTATCGCCTCAGTGACTCCCAAGCGATGGTGCAATCGACCGACTTCTTTTCGCCGATCGTCAATGACCCATATGTGTTTGGACAAGTGGCTGCCGCCAACGCGATGAGTGATGTTTTTGCAATGGGGGGAACAGTTCGAACCGCGCTCAATATCGTGTGTTTTCCGGACAATGTTGCTGACCTCTCCATTTTGACTGACATTCTCAAAGGGGGTGCGGAGCGAGTATTGCAAGCGGGTGGCGTCATACTGGGAGGCCACTCTATTCGAGATGAGGAAATCAAATACGGGCTAGCGGTAACCGGGATTGTCCATCCCGATAAAGTCATGTCCAATGCGGGAGCGCAGCCAGGCGATGTCTTGCTGCTCTCCAAGGCGCTGGGAACAGGATTTGTAACTACTGCTCACCGCTACGATAAGTGCAGCGAGGATGTCTTGGACGCAGCGATTGCCAGCATGATCCAATTGAACAATACCGCCGCGCAGTTAGCTCAACAGCACTGCGCCCATGCGGCAACGGACATTACTGGATTCGGCTTGGCGGGCCACGCGTACGAAATGGCTGTCGCAAGCAACGTCAATCTGGAGATAAAACTGGGTTTGCTGCCACTGTTACGTGGCGCATTTGAATTAGCTGAAGCGGGTAACCTCACTCGTGCAAATTCTACCAATCATGGATACGTGGAGTCATCGTTAACCGTTGACTCTTCGGTCAACCTCGAAAGTACGCAATCTGCATTCCTTTTCGATCCGCAGACTTCTGGTGGCTTGCTGATTGCCTCCCCACCTGATCAAGCCGATGCCTTGATCGCAGATTACAATTCAATTGATTCTTCGAGTACTTTGCAAGTGATTGGGCAAGTCCGAGAATTCAGAACATCCCACCTTCACATCATTTGAATGAGGTATATGGCAGCCTAACTACGTTCCCCAATGCCTCGCCTCGCCTATCCTCCAAGTACGATGACGCACGACTTTATTCTTGGTACTGCAGGACACATTGATCACGGCAAAACTGCGCTCGTGCGATGTTTGACCGGTTGCGATACTGATCGTTTGCCGGAGGAAAAGAAGCGTGGTATCACCATTGATATCGGTTTTGCAGAACTTCAAATCGAGGATCTCCATGTCGGCGTCATTGATGTACCGGGACATGAGAAGTTCATTCGCAATATGCTCGCTGGAGCCTCTGGTATCGATGTCGCCTTACTCGTGGTAGCGGCGGATGATTCGGTCATGCCACAAACACGAGAGCACTTGGAAATCCTCCAGTTATTGCAGGTCAAGCACGGCGTCATTGCGATTACTAAATGCGACAAAGCAACAGAGGATTGGACGCAACTAGTCGAGGATGAGGTCAGTGAATTAGTGCGAGGAACATTCCTCGAAAAGGCAAAGATGGTCCGCACATCCGCCCACACCAATTCGGGAATTGATGAACTCCGCGCGGCGATCGCAAAAGTCGCAAGCACTGTGCACCTCCCCACCGCAGACTCACCCTTTCGCTTGGCGGTCGACCGGTCGTTTGTAAAGGAAGGGTTGGGAACCATCATTACGGGAACGGTGTGGTCCGGTAGTGTTCAAGTCGGCGACGAAGTCGACCTCATGCCATCGCAACAAACCGTACGGGTACGAGGATTGCATTCTCATGATGCTGCTCATGTGGTCGTACGAGTTGGTCAACGGGCGGCCATACAGTTGGCGGGTGTCCATCACTCTGAGATTGATCGCGGGAATGAACTAGCAGCCTCGCACTATCTTCACCCGACCAAGGTACTGACCGTGTCATTGTCCGCATCGACCGATTGCCCTCGACCGATCAAACACCGTTCCACGATTCGGTTGCATTTGGGAACAGCTGAGGTAATCGCCGATGTTTCTTTGCTTCGAGGCACGACATTGGAAGCAGGTGATACCGTCGAAGCCCAGCTGTTTTGCCATGAACCGGTGATTGCAATTTTTGGACAGCCGTTTGTCATTCGCTCTGAATCGCCCGTCACCACATTGGGTGGTGGTCATATCTTGCAGCCAACTGCGATAGCCATCGCGCGCAAACGCACTGATCTGATCGATCGTCTGCAATATCTTGAAAACGATCACTCTAACGAAATCCGAGTGGCGACCGCAATTCATTTTTACGAAGTTTGCCCTTGGGGGCTTCACGATCTCATTCGTGATACTGGTCTGTCGGAAGGCGAACTGCTTGCTGTGTTGGACACGCTTCAACAGGCGGACACCATCCTCACACTTGGTACAGATGAAGGGAGGGTTGTACGCTTGCATGCATCAGTCGTCGTAGATTTTCAAGCGCGACTCCTTGGCAGATTGAAATCATTTCATGAGCAGAATCCCGCCGAGATCGGGACCACGCAGTCGCGAATGTACAGTCAGTTCTCCTATCTGAATGCAAACGTGTTCAATCAGTTGATGGAACATTTGATTGAAAAGAAGGTGATCACACAAATCGGCCTGTTGATCGCTCATCCGAAGTTTGGTCCACAGTTGAGCAAATCACAGCGCAAAGCCAAGTTGGATGTGATCGATTTGCTCTTACAGCACGAAATGATGCCCCCGACGGCACCGCAACTCGCGAATGAAGTTGGAGTAACCGAATCCGACCTGCGTCCACTTATGCGCCTAGCGGTGGCGGCAAATGAAGTAGTACATATTGGCGGAGCTTTCTTTTTGCATGTGGATGTTCATCGCGAGTTGATTGTTCGCATGGGTGATCATTTCAATACAACCGATCAATGCACCGTAGGTGATATCCGTGAGATTCTGAACACCAGCCGCAAATATGCCGTACCCTTATGTGAGTACATGGATCGAATCGGATTTACCAAACGCCAAGGCGACATACGCGTCGTCGGCCCACAACATGCCTCGGTCCGCGCCGCCTATGATGACACGACGACTGATTCTCTATCACCAACTGGGATTTCAACGAAGTAATGCAAGAGTACGCTTGTTACTCCACCAAGGCTAAACCGTGACCAATCGCCAACCTCCTACCCATCACGACTCGCAGGACCTTCAGCGGTTGCTTCAGCAAATTCCGGCAATTTCTCATTGGATAGAGCACTTTGAACAAACCCGTTGGGCTCACGATCTTCCGCGGCCTGTCTTAGTTGCGGCTATCCGCAATGGAGTAGACGAGTATCGAGCGCAACTTCGTTCTGCCAGTACACCAACTGTCTACTCCGAGCCGAAGTTGTTAGCAATCATTGAGTCTGCGCTGTCCACTCAAGTTGCACCCGCCCTAGGATCAGTGATTAACGCGACCGGCATTTTATTGCACACGGGCTTAGGGCGGGCACCGCTTGCAGATTCAGTAGTCGAACAGATGGCTGACGTGGCGCGTCGCTACGCGCCCATTGAACTGAACATGAAATCAGGGAAGCGAGGTCATCGGTCTGCGATTGTTCGCTCGTTGCTTTGCGATCTAACGGGAGCAGAGTCTGCAGTCGTGGTAAATAACACATCCGCCGCCATGCTTTTGATGTTGGCTACGCTTGCAAAAGAGCAAGAGGTCATTGTGTCGCGAGGCGAACTTGTCGAGATCGGCGGATCGTTTCGAATTCCAGATGTCATTGAATCTGGAGGGGCGCAACTTCGAGAAGTCGGCACGACGAACCGCACACGACTTTCCGATTATTCGAATGCTATCAATGAGCAAACCGGCGCGATTCTCAAGGTCCATACGTCCAACTACTGTATTCAAGGTTTTGCAGAAGACGTCGAAATCGCGTCCTTGGCCAGTCTTGCTTCAGCGCATGATCTGCCTTGCATTCACGACATTGGTTCAGGCCTATTAAAGCCGGCGTCTGCGTATGGATTAGCGATGAACGATGAACCCAATGCGACCGACTCCATTCGCGATGGTGCTGACCTTGTCGCATTCAGCGGAGATAAATTGCTCGGGGGCCCACAGGCTGGCATCATCCTTGGCAAACGCGAACTGATCGAACAACTTGAGCAAAGCCCGATGATGCGTGCGCTCCGTGTAGACAAGATCACGCTGGCTGCGCTTGGCGCTGTATTGCAACTTCACCGTGACCCCGCTGACGCTTCGTTGCAGATCCCTGCGTTGCGCATGGCAACTGAGTCATTGGATACAGTTCGCACTCGAGGCAAGGCTTTGATTTCTAACTTGCAGGACGGCCCCATTCCGTGGATTATCGAAATCCGAGATTCAATTGCATACATGGGAGGCGGTTCGGTACCGGGCCAAACAGTCCCAAGCTTGGCAGTTGTTCTTTCGCCATCGGATGCACAATCGTCGGTCGAAGTACTTGCTCAAACTCTCCGTGTTCAGTCACCCGCTGTCCTAGGAAGAGTCAGGGATGGGATGCTGTGGCTTGATTTGCGGACAATATTTGATGATCAGATAGTTATGGTAGCAAAAGCAATTCGCTCAGCATGTTTGAATGATGAGGTCTAAAATCACGCTCGGATACTGTCATTCAAATAGAATGGCAAATCAAGGGGAGTGTCAGCACGCCTGGTGGCGGCCACGGCCTTCAAAGCCGCTGTGAGGTCTGGAACACAGGTCTCAGGTGGGTTCGATTCCCATCCACTCCCGTTCTTACACCACAAGTTTCTCACAATCAGGTTGAGAAAACCAACCCGCTACGAAAGTATTTGGAGATCCACAGACCTGAGTCCTGAAATATGTGAACCCATGTCCACGTTCTGTAGTATGAGTGAGCATCGGTGAAAGTACGAAGGTGGAGTGATGGCTATCTGTTCCAGGTTTGATTCGATCTCGCTGAGCAAGAAAAGGCTTAGAAAGGTAACAAAGCAAGGACTGTAATAATGAGAAAATCGTTCCCAACCTGCCTCGTAGTCGGTGCCGGGATTGTCTTTGCCGCCGGCGCACTATGTTTCGCCTCTAGCCAAACACAAGATGCGAAAGAAGATCAACGGTCTAAACGCCGCAATGCTCGAGAGAACGTGCAATCGCGAGAAGGCCGAGGTCGTCGCGCCGAAGGTGCTCAATCACTTCAAGTGGCGGAGATGGCTCCTCAGTTCGCCCTTAAATCGTTGGACGGCAAGAGTGAAACTGATGTTGCCTCGTATCGAGGTCAAAGGCCAATCATCCTCTTCTTCGGCAGCTATACATGACCGCCCTTCCTTCGTCAGGTTGGCGAAATGGAAAAAATGTATCAGCAGTACAAATCAATTGCAGAGTTCCGCATTGTTTATATCAATGAGGCCCATGCTGCGGACAGCGATTGGTCCGTCCAGTATGCCAAAGACAAGGGCATCAACAATCATACCAATTATGAAGAGCGCTGCACTTCTGCGGACATGCTCTTGAATGATAAGAACCTTACCATTCCAACGATCATCGATGGAATGGACAACAAGGTCAACAAAGCATATTCCGCATGGCCTGACCGAATCTTCCTCATTCGCAAAGATGGTCGCCTCGCCGTTGCTGCAGCGCAAGGACCGTGGGGATTTGCCCCCGCGCTCAAACAAACCAGCGAATGGCTGGCCGCATACAAAGAGACCGGAGATGAGCCCGAATTAGACAAGGACGCTTTGCAAGAAGCGATCAAGGCAGAAACCACGAAAGCGAATGAGCCGCAACACGTTGATGTCGATGAGAATGCTGCAAAACAGCCAGCAAAACCCATTGCATTCTCCACCGTCATCGGCCGATGGAACATGGAAACTGATTTACAAGGCCGCGCTATCAAAGCGGTGCTTACTCTTTCCAAGAATGATGCTGGTCAACCCTCGGGCACGTGGGACAGTATGGGTCAGTCATTTGACTTGAAGGACGTTGCATTCGACGGCACATCATTGACTTTCAGCCGTTCAATTGGGGGTGGACAACAATCGTTAAAATTCTCTGGCATCTTTGATGGTGATTCGATAACTGGGCAATACAGCTCCGATTTCGGCAATCTCCCTGTCACCGGACAAAGGGCCAATGAGGATGATGCCGTCGACGCACCAGATAATGGTGATGATGATGATGGTGATGATGACAAGGAAGCTTCAAACAAGATTGAAGATCAGCAAGGTCGTCCGCTCGCCAAATACACTTCACGATACCCAATGGGCCGGCTGCACAGTCGCCCCATCGTAGAACAAGATGGCAAGCGATTGCTCTGGGCCAAGGGAGACCCCAAAGGCGAAGATGCTGAATGGTTTGACATGACCGACAGCATGATCGACCCAGTGCAATTTCAATATGGCATTGGCAAAGACCGCATCCCCGCGATCAACAATCCAACATTTTCAAAATACGGAAGCAAAGAGCTGGCTGATGTTGGTATCAATGATGAAACCTCGGTCATCGGATTTGAACGCAACGGTATTTCCAGAGCGTATCCAATTTCAATCTTGAATGGCCACGAGGTTGTCAATGATAACTTTGGTGGAACGCCGTTCGCAGTGTGTTGGTGACCGTTGGTGGAACTGGCTGCAGTTTGCAGCCGCGAAATCAGCGATGAGAAGACAATCGAATTCGGCACGACCGGTTACACAATGAACAATGTGTTTGTGCTGTATGACCGCGAAACAGGCACGGTTTGGTACCCGCTCAAAGAGAACACATTTGATGCTGTTTCAGGTCCAGATACGGGGATGAAGATAGAGTTTATCTCCAAGCCAGTCCCGATTTCTCTCAAGGATTGGGCGAAGGACCATCCCGACACCGATGTCTTACTCCCGACGGAAGAAGACCGTAAACACTCTCGGAGCGAAGGCAGCGGAAGTTAATATCCGCCACTCGATTTGAAGAATCAATAATCACTTCTCTTGATTTGAAGCCAAGTGTCTCGATCTGGAGTCATGCCGTCCTCAGGCTCGACTTCAAGAGCGTCTGCAATACGGTTGATGTAATTGAAATAGCCCACCACTTGGGTAGCGATCAAGATTTGCTCATCGTTTAGATCATGCGCCCGCAACTTTTGAACATCACTCTCGACCATTGCTCCAGGGGTGCGGGTAAGTTTGATTGCATACTCACACAATGCAATGTCGGCGGGCGATAGATCGACCTTTCGATAATCGAGTACAAGTTGCGTGGCCGCTTCCGGGTTGTTCGACTCCAGACCGAAGTCATGTGCGTGTGACAGCGTTCAGTAGTAGCACGCATTCACATTGCTAACCACTGCTGCGATCATCTCTCGCCGGGTTGGGCTGAGCGCATTCTCCGATTTCATCAACGATGCATAGAACTGCATTGACCCTTGCGTAGAACGCGCATCGAGGCTCATCACCCGAATGATGTTGGCCACCCCGCCGGCGCGTTTGCGTGCAGCATCGTAAATGCGACCGATCATACCCGTCGCATGGTCCGGGTGAATATGTTTGATAAACGGCATTGTAAATCCAATCCAATCTTGTAGACGGTATTGTGTGCAAGATCACTAAAGTAAATTCGCCCGAACCTTACACAACGCGAGCTAGTTGCGGTCTGATGATCGTCGCTCCTGATATGCTTCTCGCCCCGCTAAGGCAGCAGGCAGTACTACCATCGCAGCAATCAAGCAACATCCAATTCCCAGAATCATAACCATCCCAAGTGATTGCAGTCCTCGATGATGCGCGAAAATCAATGAGCCGAATCCGATCATGGTGGTACACCCAGTGAGGACAACAGCCTTCCGGGTAGCGATGGGGTAGAACCGTCCCTCACCACCTTCTCTATATCGATGGATCAAATGCACACTGGCATCGACAGACAGTCCAAGGATGATGGGCAAGGCGAAGAAGTTCGCCACGTTGAATTCTAGGTGCAGTGCAGCCATCAGTTGGAGCATCCAGAAGACACCGACTCCCAACGGCAACATCGCCACCACTACATCCGCCCATCGGCGAAGGTCTACGTACAACAACACAATAATTCCAAAGACCGCAAAGATCGACATCCGCAGGAATGATACCCTCATATCCTGTAACGAATTCACTTGCAAGAACGGTGTGCCGGTAGTGTTTGGATCGACATCTGTTAATACGCGGGTAAAGGCCTGCATCTCTTCGAGATTCCAAGCGTCTTTGGCTGGGCTAAGTTGGATCAGAAATCGCCCGGCTTTGGAGATGTAGTGACGCCTAATCTCGGCCGGCATGACATCGATTAGAGGCATCGCATTTCCATCAATCAATGCCTTCCAACGGTATGATGCAGTGCGCAAGCGAGAAGTAACTTCATCATGCTGCACAGAAATATCACTCGCTGCGACTTCTGCGAATGCCAGAGCCACACTACGAATCGATTGCTCCTCAACAACCAAACCGGAAGCATGCGCCAAGAGTACCATTTTGTCCAGCGATGCTGATATCCTTTTCAGATTTACTGGCAAATGGTCCCCCACCAATCTCCGGTTTGTATTTGAATGAGTATTGACTAGTAGAGTATTGCGCAACGACAAGCGGCCCAACGTGGGCGGTTGAATGACATCGAAAATACTCTGCACTCGGCCGATTTCAGGATGAGATTTTGCGAGATCGAGGATCGGTTGAATCTCACTCATTTCATCGACCACGATCGCACCTGCCCACAATGAAGCATCGGATTCGCCCCCCAACCGATTTTGCCAATCGACCGATTCAACTCCCTCTGCCTGTAATTCCAGTAGATTGTCCTCAAATCCTACTTGTCCCGGCCATACCCATAACACTACTGAGAACACGATCGTACCAAGCAGCACTACCAGGTAATGCTTCCTCGCCGGATCATGTGGTGAACGAAGTAATTCTGTATTGTTCTGATTTTGCTTCGACGAAGGCAAATTTGCGAAAACGCGTAGCATTGCAGGTAACACGATTGTCATGGAAGCCATGCAACACAACAAACCCACGCCTGCAATGATCCCTAACTCTCGCAATCCGTGAAACGGCGTGAGCCAAGCGACAAAGAATGCAAGGCTTGAGGTGAGCGCCCCGGTGATATTACCCGTCCCCGCAGTTTGAATAGTCGCCGCGATTGCTTCATCGAGTGAATTCGGTCGTAGCCTCCGCCATTCTTCAAACCGAACGAGAATGTGGACGCCGTAGTCCAACCCTGCTCCGATGAGAACAAGCAGAAAGACGTTGCTCAGGAGATTCAATTCGCCAAACATGAGCGTTGTAAGCCCGATGGACCATCCAACTCCGCACGCAAAAGCAATGGTGGCCAAAATCGGGCCGCGCACCATACGCAACACTACCACGATGAGTATCGCACACACTGCAAACGCAACGGTGGCGCATCGTTGCATGTCACGAATGGAGGTTTGCATTTCATCGGTTTGAATGGCGGGCAGGCCAGTCACACCAATCTCAAGCGAAGGATACTGCGGTCTTAGATCATCGATGGCTGACCGAATACTTTTGAGTGGCTTTTGAATCACCGTCAACGATCTAAAATCCAACGTGGGGACGACCTCAATCAGATAGAGGTCACTTCCATTCGGATTCAAATACTGAGGGATGTTGCGTGAATCAACATTTCGTTTGGACATACCAGCGGCTTCAGACCATTCTTGCAAGAGCAATAGAGCAAGGGCGGACGATTCCTTACGATCCTCAACGCTAACTGCTTTGTCGACCGCCAATGCGTTCTCAAGTGCGTTCGAGGCTGTTTGAAGAACCTGCTCTGAACTAATCTCCACATCTGCCAAGACCGGCAGTGCACCCCGAGCCAAAGCGAGCGAAGCCAATTCATCATTGGACATAGAGCGAGTTGCGAGTTGCCACTGCGCGAGAACATTCAGCCGATGATATACGTTCACCACACCATCAATGTCGTTCATACGCTCGGCCAATTCATCCACGCAACGTTTGGCGGATGTCGAATCACCTTTGGAATCCACCACCACATAGATGTGACGTAGATCTCCAAACTCATCTAGGTACGCTTGATAACGCTGCATGAATGGACGATTGGCATCAATCAAATGATCGGTATTCGCGTTAACGCGGAGTCTTGTAGCCGCCAGACCGCCACCCATGAGAGCCAACAGCACAGCTATAGTGATGACGATACGTGGAAATGTGTTCGTCCATATTGCAACCAAGTTGAGCAATCGCTTGTGCATCATGGAAAGATCGGCCTCATCTCCAAACAGTTTTGGTTTTCGCGCTCTCGAAGCTCATTGTAGGAGTGAGAGCCGAATTCCGCAGACATCCTGCACAAATGTTGGCCAGATGAAGAATATCACGCCGATGGTATCCGCAGAAGTGTGCAATGTCCGAAATGAACACAAGCAGGAGCAGGTCGATGATCCGATTCTTAGTCATGCTAGTTTCAGCCCATCGTCGCGGCGGCCTCGCCGGGGTCTGGTTGATTGCGATCAGTTTTGCACTTTTCGGATGCAGCACAACCCAGACAGAGGTCTCGGCCCGATCACGATTTGCTGAATATGAGCGAGTGGCCATCCTTAGCCATTTGAGTCGGGTAGACGAAGGGTATTTCTTACCCAAATACATGCAGGCCTTTCCAAACCAAACAGTCGTCGAACGCCGCGATCTCATCGAAGTGTTTCGGGAACAAGATCTAGAACCCGATCGATTGGATCCGGAAACACGGGCGAACCTATTACAAATTTTTGGAGTGGAAGGAATTCTCTATCCGTCATTTGGCGGAGATGCGAAAAACAGCAGCAATGCCGAAGAAGGTACTGAAGCAAAGAGCGGTAATGATTCTCAATTCTCTATCAAAATCATTGACACATCAACGGGCGAGATATCTGCAGCGGTATTGATCGTGCCATCCAATTCATGGGTCTCCAAAGGAGCCAGCCGGCGCAAGATGATGGGCGATGCGATCGAATCTCTAGAAAACAAACAGAATGCGATCATCGCCAAATCACTGCGTAGCCGACCAACACATTCGATAAGCGCAACAAGTAGACGCCGATCATCTATCGAAGATAATCAATAGCTACGGTTAGGATGTTGTCATTTGATCTGCTTCTTCAAGCACGCGCTCTGCATACGTGTTCATTGCATCACGCAACTGCTCAAAACTCTCTAGCACATACAAAATGGGCTGATAGTGGTCAATCTCGAATGAGGTGTCACAAACTGTCTCAAGATCGAATGGCCGACGATCGACTTCATCGGATTCCAAGCTGTGGCGAGACTCGCCTGGTGATGAGATGAGCCCTGATCCATAGACTTTGAGCTCGTTACTTTCCTTGATCAACCCAAATTCGACGGTGAACCAAAAGAGTCGTGCCAACCTTTCGGTGTGATAGTCGCTGCTAGTTTGCAATGCTGCCTGACCGTAGGTCTGGAGGAAGTCCGCAAAGATCGGATCCGCATGCAGCGGTACATGCCCAAAAATATCGTGAAAGATGTCCGGCTCGGGGAGATATCCAATAGAATCCTTTGGCCGAATCACAATCGTGGTTGGAAACTCTCGGCGGGCAATGCAAGCGAAAAATCCCTTGGCGGGAATAAAGCCCGGCACTGGTTTGGATTGCCACCCCGTGAGAGGTTTCAAACGAGCGTTGATGTCCGCAACTTTCGGCACACGGTCTGGTCGAAAACCTAACGCTTTTGCTCCATCCAAATAGATCTGACTAGCGTGATCGGGCAGGTAAGCCATCTGCTGTTCGTACAGAATCTGCCATGTCTCATGATTCTCTTCCGTGTACCCCTCATACCGCTGATCAATGTACATCTTGGTGGCATCATCAAAGCCCGGTTCGCCATAATGATCCGCGACCTCTTGCGCTTGTTGTGCGGCAGCATCATCGATCATGGCGGAGTTGAGGCTATACGATTTATTGTCGCTGGCTGCTTCCACAAACACGTTCCTTAAATCTACACCTTCTGAGATGTCTTGAGATTCATTGATGGAACAGACTGTTAGGCTAACACATTTCATGTTCCAATTTAGGTAGTTCATTCTAGTCCGGCTAGGCGGAAAGCACTCACTCTTTTTGCGGAAGTCAGCCGGGTTGTTCATGTCCCATGCGCAGCCATGCAAGATACTCGATATTGCCGAGACTCTTGCTTTTACTACGTGTCCCACCGCCTCGAATCGGCGATTCGGATACCCCTAAGACCTCCACACCAAGTCCGGGCATCTGCTGCATAACAACATCACAGACGGAACGAGCTTCATCGTCGGTAAGAATGGGCGTATTGGCTCTTCCCTTTGGTTTTTTTACTGAGGATGCTCTTGCTGCATTGGATGTTGAAGTAAATTGTTCATCCGGATCGGAGATCTTTGATTTCTCAGAGTGTGGATTGATCAATG
>PJEL010002800.1_pt1 | contig 15581 bp, 16 predicted proteins | sample 1853271 | NCBI WGS metagenome assembly PJEL01 (sample SAMN08108733, study PRJNA415343) | Invertebrate metagenome, whole genome shotgun sequencing project. | host: Globobulimina | place: Sweden: Gullmar Fjord | collected 2015-08
AGATCTTTGCTGCTAAATACAAAGGTTCTACCAGTTTCTTTACCGATAATCTTAATGAAACTGATGACTTCAACATCATTAAAGTTCATTTTAATCCGGTTTTTTGAAGCTGCTGAGGCCGTTGTCAGGCTAAAGCAGACTGCAAAAATAATGATGAGCAGTATTTGAAACAGTTTTTTCACAATCGGTTGTTGTACAGTGTTCAGAAGTCAAGGTAGCCCAAAGAACCGGGTAACCTGTATAATTAATCAGCGGACAATTCTTTCAGCTTTGATTTGGAATATTATCCGTTTTTATGAGCAGTCTAACCGCAGTTTTCGATTACTTCAAATAAATTAGCCTTTTTGATCATCTTGTCCAGCTCCATTTAATAAAATTTGGTTAAGTAATTCAATAACTTTGCCTGATTCGGCCGACAAGAGAGACTTTTTTGTATCCTACTGTTTTTTATGAGACAATGACAAGCTTTTTGTCGTAAAATGATGCCGGGCTTTTCGATCCATTCTGAAAAAAGTGATCAGATTCAATCCAGGTTGAAATATTTTAAGCTGCCGGTATGCATGTAGATGGGGGAGATCTCTTTTGTTTTTTGAATGGACAGATTGCTGAAAATAAAAGAGGTGGGGAAATATGACTTCTGTCGTGTGGTAAGTAATTTGATAATGCTTTCGACAAACTCAGGATCTTCGTCGGCGTGAACAAACAATGCCATACTAAATCCGAGTGTTTTTAATTTGGCTCGTCGTTTATATACAGGTTGAATCCAGGGGTGGACGCTGACCAGAAATTCCTGAATATTTTGATTTAAAGCTGATGTAGTCAATTTGTTTTCAAATGCCTTATCTAAGCTTCGAAAGGATCCCATCATTTCAAAAAAAAGAATCCCTTCCCGATATTCAGAAACGACTTCCTGAATCAAACCACTTCCAATCTGGAGTACATTTGTATCAAAATCCTCGAGCCCTGCAATTCTGGCTGACTGTTGAAATGTCTGACTGTTTTCTACCGGATCAGTTCCATTAGATGCGAGCGGTAGTTGTGCCACTCCACCATTAGAGTTTGTGTCGATAGATTCATTACTTAATTGGTTATCATTGCTACTCTCTGATCCGGACTGTGTTTCGGGTTGACTAATAACCGGCATCATGAATTCATATTCTGTGCGGATGCTTTCCGCAAAATAAGGCTTATTCAAGGCACGCATCAGCTCAGGAATAATGACAGATTTTTCGGTAACGTACCAGTTGCTGTAGTTGTTCAAGCTGATAGCTTCATTTTTATTTCCGATATCAATCGGAACCACATACACTTCCCATAAAACGGTCACTAGCTTAATTGGAAGAGTCAACATGACCTGATTTGCAGACATGGTAAGCGGAGCGATGACGAAGCGGCTGTTTTTCGTTTGTAGGTTCTCAAACCGTTTCTCAATATCGTCTGTATAAGCAGGTGCAATACTCGTATCCAATTCTGGGAAATTTTTCCGCCAAAGCTCAGACAGTTCTGTAGTGAACTGCCATGAGGCACTTTGATGATTACCCGTTTCAATCTGGACGATACTTTTCCCCAGCGCATATTGGGGAGTCCCCATAGCGATAGTAATCAGGTAAAAACTGAGAATTATAATCGTGAGTTTAGAAACTATTTTTGACATAGCGGGCATAAGAATGTGCTTCTTTGATTTTGAACGATTTTTTCTATTTTTGAAGAGCAGTTTAAACATTTTTGATCTACCTTGCCATACACTTTCAAAAAATTTTGAAACATCCCTTGTTTTTCATCAACACGCCGATAATCTGAGATGGAAGTTCCATTATACTTCAATGCCAGGCGGAGAATTTTTCTCATGGATTGGATGATAACAGATAGTTTCCTTTCAGACAGTCTGTTTGCTGGTATCCTTGGATTAATACCCGCATCGAACAATATTTCCGACGCATAAATATTGCCCAGACCGGCAATAACTTTTTGATCCAGCAAGGCTGTTTTGATCGGGATTGTGCGAGTATCAAATTTTATTTTTAGAGTTTTAGCTGTAAGTTGTTTACTCCAGGGATCGAGGCCAAGTTGACTTAATCCCTTGTGATTCCTTAGGTCTTCACTCACTTCGAGCGTACCGAAGCATCGAACATCTGAAAAAATTAACTTCAGCTGATTATCCAGACCGAAAATAACCCGATCATGTTTGTGTGTGCTTTTGGAGTGAGGCTGAAGAATAAATTTACCTGTCATCCGTAAATGAACTATAATCCAAACGTCGTCTGAGAGGAGAAAAACAATATACTTCCCGAGGCGATCAATTTTAATGATTGTTCTGTTGATAACAGATTGTTTGAATCGGCTTTGATCGCCATGAACAATTGATTTTCTGATGATCCGGCATGATGAGATTTTTCTGCCGGCGAGATTGGCTTCAAGCTCATTTACAATGGTCTGAACTTCAGGTAGTTCGGGCATAAGACAGGTTCTATCGGTTAATTCGGACCAGGAATGAACAAAACTCGATTTGGATGCTATTTTTTAATAGTTATCTTTTCACGAAAATGGTTTTTTAGTGGTAAAGAGCAGATTCTGTTGTCGCATATCTGGTATAACAGATAGCCTGATATTTGATAAATCCCCGGTTTTACATTTTTGTTCAGTTGATATTGTTGAGAGATCCAGAAATCGTTTTTATGCACCTGTAATGGTTCATCAAAGGCTTCATCATGAATCAGCAGGGTAGCGGACTCAGCCATCTCTGAGGTGGCAGTCAGCAATGGATCCATGACTATTATTTTTGTTGGGTTGGGGGCAAATTCTCCCTGTTGCTTGACGGAATAAAGATGATGATCCCGATCAGTCCGACCAATGATTCGAACAATTAGCTGACCTCCTTGGATGACGGTAATAGGTTTGATTTTGGCGATTATCGAGACAGCGCTACTGGCTGGTTCAATCTCCCGGTCCAATTCAAGAGAGTCAAAATCTATCTTCTGCCCTGAAGTCCCAATAGAACAATCAAAAGTCAACAGGCCTAAGAGAAAAACAGAGGTTAAAAGGAGTCTTTGGCTGGTTTTAAATCGATGCATTCGACTTTGATAATTATTGAAAAGTGTTGATTATCAGTTAAACCAAACCTGAAACAAATCGATTTTGGTGAAACATCAATTGGACTCCATTTCTGGTGGTAGGTTTTAATCTTTCAAAATATCAAGCGACAAGAATATCATACTTCTAGATTGAAGCCAAGCCGCATCTCCATTTGCACAGACAGTCAAACTGGTTTTTTTGAATTTGTTAAAATATATATGGCAATAAAATTCAGAAAGATAAAAATATTTATGATGATCAACAACTGTGAAAGGCCTCTATTTGTCGAATGCATCAATTTATTCAGATTATAAAAAGGTATGATTTGAGGAGTACTGAAATTTAAACATTGATTTCAGCTCATTAAAATTATATCCTTATGACTGTGATTAGAAATTGCTTTTTTTTTGTATCTGCAATTGGCTGATTGAATTAACAGCTTGCATTTTTTAATGGGTACTCCGGCAAATTTTGTTTCTTCAGGAACAGATATTGCTTTTTTTGGAGTAAGGAATTTGTTTTGATAGTTGGAGAGTAAAATGACAAGGATTAAGGAAGATATTATTCGTGATGTAATGACAAAGATTACTCTGGACCGAAAGTACGCTAAAAACTTGGTCGAGGCGATTTTAAGAATCGTTAAGGAATCGCTGGCGGCTGGAGAAGAGGTGATGATTTCTGGTTTCGGGTATTTTAAAGTACGTCACAAAAGAGCCCGAATTGGAAGAAATCCAAAAACCAAAGTAGCTTATGAAATCTCTGAAAGGATTGTCGTAACTTTTTACCCTTCAAAAGTATTTCGAAAAGAACTCAATCCGACCTCTGACTGATCTCTATACCCCGGAACCTACGATTACGGTAAAACGAGGTTGTAGAGCGTTTTAGGTTGAGTAAATTGTAAACTGGCCCGGTGTATGACATTGACTATAAAGAAGTTCATTATCTGTTTGTTGCTGGTTGTTCTTATTCTGGGAGAAGTGACCCCTATATTTGGACAGGCGGCAGCGCAGATCCCCCAAGAGCCCTTGATCGCGAAGGCTCAGCCTCCAATGAAAAATGTATTCCTCAACGTTCTCTGGGGATCTCTGAGTGGTGGGATGCTGCTGATGGGTTGGTCGACACTGGATGATTCGATCGATTCTGACGAACGATACAAATTCAGTCGTCTTTCTGAACAGTTTCTTGTTGGTGCCACATATGGGGGTATCTTAGGGATGGCTGCAGGCGTTTACCTATCTATCCGAGGTATTACCTTTGATGAAAACCGTTCCCGTATAGCATTTTATCCAAATTACGACCAGAATCCAGAGGCACAACGATTTTTTGCTACTTCATCTGCAGTTAAAAGCAAGGATAGTGTCAATTTACTAAATATCCATTTTAAATTTTAAAAGCAAAACCGCTGGGTCTGATTTTAAATACTTGAAAACTGCTGACAATAACCTGGTCTTTCTGTCATTGGGAAGCAATATCTCACCCAGGCAGCAATATATTTCAGAAAGCCTGCGTCTTCTGCAAGAAACCTTTCCAGTTCGATTTCGAGTTTCTTCTCTCTATGTAACGCGCCCCTTTCATGGCATGAAGCAACAGCCCTATATTAATTGTTCGGCTAAGTGCTGGACAGATCTTACACCTCTGGAGATGTTAGATACTATTTCCGAAATGGAGACACGCATCGGGCGAAAACGCAATGGCAAGAAATGGGAATCACGCATCATCGATATTGATATATTATTGTGGGGGAAACAGGTCATTGAGCACCCAAGATTGACCATTCCACACTATGATCTGAGCAACAGGGATTTTTTCTTAATCCCCTTGCTGGAATTGGATAATACACTAATTCATCCATGTCATGGTGGTTTATTATCTAGCGAGTTGGGCAAAATTCCTCAACAACTGTTAACCCATCCTACTAAAATTACATAGGATAGGTAGCGGTTTTTCACACATATTTTCGGGAAAATACTATGAATAATCTAAGCATTGAGATTGTCCCCTATTATGATGATAACTTTTCTTACCTAATTCACGAAAAACAGGCGGGAATTACAGCATTAGTGGATTGTGGAGAAGCTGATCCTGTTTTAAAGCAGCTTGAAGCAAACAACTGGCGTCTTGATTTCATACTGGCAACTCATTTTCATTTTGATCATGCGGGTGAAATTGAAACCATGAAAAAGCACTTTCCCGATGCGGTTGTTGTAAAACCTGCAGGTGAGGATAGGTTGACAATGGAAGCTATGGAAGCCAAAGAAGGGGATACGATTGGTTTCGGACAAATTGAAATCGGAGTGATCAGCCTGCCAGCCCATACAATGTACTGCACCGGATACCAAATTGAAGGTAATGTGTTTGTTGGCGATGCCCTTTTCTCCGCTGGATGCGGTCGTTTGTTCGAAGGTCAGCCAGCCGATCTGGAACGTGCCATGGATAAGATCACTTCGTGTTCAGATGATACAAAAATATTTTTCGGGCACGAATATACACAGTCTAATATTCGTTTTGCCCAGTCGATAGAGCCTGATAACAAAGCCCTTGATGTTTATCGACAAAAAGTCAATGAAACTGTCGGTTCCGGACAGTTTTCAACCCCGACAACAGTTGAGCTGGAAAAAAAGATCAATCCGTTTTTGCGTATAGATCATCCAGATGTTATCCGGGCAGTCGACTCGGAAAAAAAATTAAGTCGCACAGAACGAATGGGGAAACTAAGGAGTCTGAAAGACAGCTTTTAATGTACTGACAATCCTGAAGCTGTAAAATTTGCTGGAAGTTTTTATTCCAATCCTGTATTACTATAAGTAAGATTAGTAAGGAGCAGATGCCTGTGCGGTCTGCTCGGTTTTATCATGATAGTTGATTTGTTCAATCCTGATCAATATCTAGGAGGATAAATATGGATGTATCCATATCAGCAAAGCAGATGGATCTAACAGATGCATTGAAAAACTATGTGACTGAAAGAATCAGCCGAGTAAAAAAATATACGGATTTTAATCTCAATGCAAACATCACTTTAGGTGTCGAAAAACATCGCAATCATATTCACGCCACCATCAAAGGAAATGGATTTTATTTGAATTCGGAAGCCGAAGACCCGGCAAGCATGTACAAGGCGATCGATCATTGTGTGGATAAACTGGAAACACAACTGAGAAGGGGAAAATTTAGTTTTCATGATAAAAAAGTTGGAAAGGAAAGCATCCGACAAAACGCATTCGTGCAGACGGCAGCCTCTCCATTGACGGATGAGGAAACTCTCTGAATACAATATTCTTTTTAACTGAAACAGAAAGGTGAGTTAAGTTTATTTTTAGCTCACCTTTTTTTTTGCTGTTTTATGGATAAAAATAACAGATATCATAATCAAATCAAAACCCTGGAGAATGTATTTGCGGCTGTCCATGAAAAGTTCCAGAACAGCCAGCCCGTCGATAAGGCCTTATCTGCTTTTTTTCGACGAAACAAGCAATTTGGATCAAATGATCGTCGATTTGTATCAAATACGGTATTTGGGTATTACAGATGGTATGGATGGTTGAATCGATTTTCAAGTTCTAAAACAAGCCTAGCCCTTTTACTGGGCTATTTGCTTGATGGGAACAAAGTAGATGATCGAGTTAGATACTGGGCAAATAATCTGGATTTATCCCAGGAGTGGTTGGATCAGAACGATTGGCAATATATTGATTCCCTCGAAAAAAAAGTCAGAGCTGTATCGGCGGTGATCGGTCCGATTCAAATATCCGATTTAAACCCCGGTTTTGTGCAGGAATGGAGTACGGAGTTGTTGACAGCATTTCAGTCCAGGCCGAGTATCTGGGTCAGAATTGAAAAATCGGACCCGCAATCTTTTCTAGCTTTTCTAGATTCCAAACACATCGCTTATCGTTTTCACTCTGCGAATGCAAAAACACTCGAGATCTTGTCAACTCTCAACCTGAATGAATCAATCGATTTTCGAAAAGGAAGAGTCGAAATCCAGGATATATCATCCCAGGCTGTAGGGCTGATCTGTAGGCCAAAATCCAAGGATGTCTGGTGGGACGCCTGTGCTGGATCAGGCGGAAAGTCCCTTCATTTATCTGCACTGATGGGGACAAACGGTTTGGTTTACGCCTCGGAAGTCAATGCAAATATGATTCGTGAGCTGAATCGAAGAATCGGAAAAAACCGTCGTTGGTCCAATATTCTGCCACTTCAGTGGGATGGTCTCAAACGTCCTGTATTCAACCGGAAAATCGATGGCGTCCTGATCGATGCCCCGTGTTCGTGCTCAGGTACATGGCGCAGAAACCCGGAACTTCGTTGGCGTATAATCAAAAAACAGGTTGATGACTATGCCCGGGTTCAGTTGAAATTATTACAACTCTGCTCTGATAGCGTTCGTGAAGGTGGCGCACTTGTATACGCTACATGTTCATTGTTCCCAGAAGAAAATGAGGCGGTTATTGACAAATTTCTGGCGTCGGAAAAGAGCTTCCATCTGGAAACAATAGTGAATCCGTTCAGTCAGGAGTCTTCTGAAAAGGGATTGACGGTTGCGCCTCCACAAACAGATGGTAATAGCATGTATGTCGCTCGCTTAAGAAAAGACTGCTAACTCCTCCAGGGTGATAATTTGTAGTGCATTTTTGAGTGAATTTCAGCCGAAAATAAAAAAATGGTTACTATTCAGAATTTCATATTGCCCGGGCGAATGTTCGGTATAATGGTTTTCTGTTTATTCACAATAACGGATTTCGCAGCAGCTGATCAAAAAAGCAAACAGGTTCGTCTGATCGTGACTTCTGATCTTCATGGGTGGACGTCCACGTCTTTGATATATCCAAATCGAAAACAAAAAGGACTTCTGCACCTGGTGAAAGGGATTAAAAAAGCCAGATCAGAAGATCCGGATCTAATTCTTTTAGATGCGGGAGATCTTTTACAAGGATCTCCGCTTGTCTCTTTTATTCATCAAAAGCGGAAATCACCAGCGGTTGAAGATCCATTCTTTAAACTTTTTAAAAGCCTGGGGTATAATGCTGTTGTGGTCGGTAATCATGATCTTGGTATTAATCCCTTGTTAGAAAGAGAATATCTGCCAAATTCCGAATTCAGTTGGTTGGCTGCCAATATTTACAGAAATGCGAAGCTTGTTTTTAAACCGTTTTTGACTCTTCACAGCGATGGATTAAAAATAACTATCATTGGGTTTTCGACCCCTGGTTCTCAGATGTGGCTGGGCGTTGATCAACTGAATGGCATTACTTTCAGGCCCATCGAATCGTCTGCCACTTCCTGGTTGAAATTGATTAAGAGGAAAGTGAAACCAGACCTGATTATTGGCATATTTCATGCGGGAATGAATGCGTTCAGGGATGATGAAAACAGTAAACTGAACCGAATATCGGCTGCCAATTCTGTGAGGGAAACGATAAAGCAAAACAGTGGTTTTGACTTGGTGATTGCCGGACATGACCATCACCTTTCTCCAAGATTTAAAGAAAAACATATCAGATATATCAAACAGATTCCGATTATTGAAGGCGGCCGTCATGGAGAAGCATTTGTTGATTTGAAATTGAGAATCCTGAAGTCGAAGAATAAATGGCGGATTTCGGGCATTGAACATAAAATAAATCGAGCGTCTCAGAACAGGAATATTAGAAAAACCTATATTCAAGGTCTTTCAGACGACTATATAACCTATCTTCAAGAGTCCTTGCCATATTTAATTACCAGTACTGATAAACGGCAGGCATCAACGTGCCTGAATAGACTGAACGCAATGGCCCAGGGGGGTCCGGACATTTCCGGATCGATGCTACCCAGGTTGAGTCTTTCACTACTTTCTGGTTTGATTGGGAGCAAGATCCGCCGCATGGATTTGTATAAGCTATTTAGATATGATAACAGAGCCGTAACAGTGAAAATGAGTTTGCGGGATATCCAACTGTTGAGCAATCCAACACCAGAATATGGTCGACGTCGAATAGCATATAATCGAGTCCTCTTTTCCCATTTCAAAAGCCATATCCCGGCAAAGGAACAGCCCTCATGGTGGTTGAATGGGGAACTGTTTAAAAAAAAATACTATGTTAAAATAAGTGACTATCACTATACTGGCGGCGGCGGAATTATCCAGCAAACTTTTTCCCCAAGAAACCGAAAAGTAGAAACGTCAAAACTGGTATTGAGAGATCGTTTTTTTGAGTTTATGCGACAACGGGGACCGAATTTGCCGAAGGATTGTGAGTTTATGATATACACAGGGCAATAAGTCAAAAAAGAGCGATTTGTGCCAATGATCTGGGAATCATACTTTCAGAGGAGGTTTGATGAATGTCTGGGCCAATGAAATAAAAAAAGCTGTTGAAATTTTAGCTGAGGCCCAGCGTGTGGTCTCTTTTTGTGGTGCTGGGATATCCGAAGAGAGTGGAATTTCCACTTTTCGTGATTCTGGTGGACTTTGGGACCATATTGATCCTTGGGAAGCTGGAACCCCGACAGGTTTGATGTCGGCAATTGAAAACAAAAGTGACGTCTTGATGCCGCTCTTTACCGATATTATAAATTCCTTTCGATCTGCAGATCCGAATCCGGGACATCTGGCACTCGCATCACTTGAAAGTATGGGCAAAATGAACGCGGTGATTACTCAAAATGTTGATGATCTGCATTATGAAGCGGGAAGCACAAAAGTTCTGGAGGTTCATGGCAATTTATTTAAAATGAGATGCCTATCCTGCTCGGCAACAAAAAAAATTAACAGAAAATCTTTTCTTGATGATTTCGGCTCCAGGTTGCAATCTCTTAAAACCCTTAGTATGAATGGTTTGATTTCTGTAGCACCAACATGTGAGAGCTGTGGGAATGTCATGCGGCCGGATGTTGTGATGTTTGGTGAAGCCGTACAAAGCCTACCTGAATCATCTCAACTGGTCAGAAACTGTGATGCGATGCTTGTCCTGGGAACCTCCGGCGTCGTTTATCCGGTTGCCGAATTTCCTGTTCAGGCTAAAAATAATGGAGCCCGCATCATTGTTGTCAATCCAACAGAGAATGCTTTTTCGTCTGTGTCGGATCTGTATATTCCTTTGAAAGCCGGCATCGCACTGCCAGACATTGTAAAGCAACTGAAAGAGTTTGTCTGAAAATGAAAGGGCTGAATTTTCAGGTTTTTTCTGGGCCTGAAAACCTGAGGGGCTAAAAATTGAATCATTATTTGTACAAGTTTTTGCAAAACTTAATGAGGCGACAACCGTTTTAAAAGAAAATGATTGCATTCTGCCAAAATTGCCGATAAGTTTACCTAATAACAGCAGTTTGAGCAGTATTTTGAGAATACAAAAAATATTTTTGAAGCTGGCTCTAGAAGGCCCTTTTGGGTTTCAGTAGTTAAAAATACTCAAAGAGGACTCTGGGAATTAATGAATGAGGCTGGAGGCGTCATACAGGCAGTATTGGAGAGTTGAGACGATGAGCAAGAAAAATTTAGTTAAAAAAGCAATAGATGATCTGATCCAGGAAGGTATGGATTTCGCCGATTTGACACAAAGCGCCTTGACTAAGGTGGAAGGGCTAAAAGGTGTGAGCAAGACAACTATTAAAAGAGCAAAAAAAGAGTATAAACAAGAGAAGGTTGTGAATCGGCATGACTATCAAGAGCAGAATATTAAAAGGAAGATCTACAAATATTTGGACCGCAAAACCAAAGCGACGTTGGCTGATTTGCGCGAAGCAATGCCCGGAATTCCGCCTGCAAAAGTCAGTGAATATCACCGGTATTGGACAAAGAAACAGGAAAAGGTCCTCCGAAAAGACATTGTTAAAAAGCCCGGGATTAGTCCCAGAAAGCTTAAAGAGATGGTCTTCACATACCTTGATACAGATAACAGTGCGACGGTGGAAACACTATACGAACAATTTCCAGAAGCTAAACAGAGTTCTATCTACAGCTATTTCTCTGGATGGAAAAGAAAACAAAAGAGTGCTGACAAAGTCAAAAAAGGCGGCCTGTATGAAGTGATATTCAAATTTCTTAACAACAAACCTGAATCCACAATCGAGGAAATTAAGGCCTCTTTTTTAGATGTTCCGATTAAGTCGATCGAGATATACCATAATATTTGGCTCAAAGAACTCGAAGAGAAGAAGGCGAATGCTGTATCGATCGATGATGTTGTTCAGGAATTCATTGGTTTGGACGTTTCCGCTAAATCGAAAAAAGCGGTTGAGCAGAACCAACACTTAAAAACGAGTGGCCGAGTGGGGAAAGCAAATCAGATAACTAATGCGCAATCACCTAAAAAAAGACGAGGAAGGCCTCCCGGAGTTTCTGCTAAGAAGAGAGGCAATGGGATTGTTAAACCATATACTTCGGCTGGAAAAAGGAAAAACACGGATATTCAACGTGTATTAGTCGGCAATGAAAACCGTGTGAAAAGCGTCAAGCTTAGCACCATATCAGGAAATGATGCTAAACTTATCCAATCATTGAAAAGCACTATTGAGGCACACAAAGAAATCATTTTTGAATTGGAAAAGGAACATCAGTTTTTAAAGGAAAAACAGTCAGGCATTATGAAGGAACTAAAAACAATGCGCTCCGATCAAGTCACAGAGATTAGGGAATTTATTGTAACCTATATGAAAGGATTGCAAAAAGCCTGAAATTGAAATATTTCCGAATTAGATACATCAGAACTCTCCCCCAGCTTTTCTTTCCTCTGTCATCAACTCTTGAATTGGGCTGAACAGTTCGCCGAAAAAATAAATCGAACTGCGCCGAATTAAACCGTCTCTCCTGTGTGCTCTAGTGGAATTGTTTCAGCAGTTTTATATAAACTCGAACCGTTTTGAGTACACGTTTTGCATTTTGATGTTCAAGTGTCTATTTTGTTACCCAGAAAATATACTTCACTATCGCCTTTCACTACCTAGGTATAAAAGAGGGGTCTAAACTTAGAAGACATACTTCAATAGTTCAGTAATCGATATTATTTTTAAGTATGCAGAGGAAACTATTCATAAAAAGTAGGGTAAAAAAGGGAATCAATTGGAAAAGAAAAAGATGACACCGGAGGAACAGGTTATTGAACTTCAAAAAGAGCTATATAAGGAAAAGGCTCAAATCCGGTTCTTCATGAAACAGAAGCAAGAGTGGAGTCAGTTTATCGATTCCATCAATCCGATGATTGAAAAACTGCGTAACAAATTAAATACTCTGCAGAATGATTTACATCTAAAGAACCAGGAATTAACAAATGTGTTGCAAAGCCTTTCAAATGGATTAATTGTGACGGACCTGCTGGGCAAAGTGGTGACTTTCAATCGTGCCGCTGCAGCTATTACTGGGATAGATAAAGAATCAGCTATCGGTCAGGAAATCAACGAGTTACTAAAAAATCCAGTTTTGCCTGATGTGCTGGACGAGTGGGCTTATGAAAAAATTAGTCTGGATTATCACCAACAGTTTGTGCTTATCAAGGCTGATCGGTCAGATATTATCATTGACAGTTCGACCACCTTGATGAAGTCAGACGAAAATGAAGAACAGGGCATTATTATTAATCTGATTGATATCACACAATTGAAAAGGCTTGAAGAAGAGGCTGAACGGAAGAATCGGTTAACAGCAATGGGGGAGATCTCAATGCAAGTCGCTCATGAAATTAGAAATCCGTTAGGGAGTATTGAGTTATTTCTTTCCATGATGAAAATGGATACTGATGAAGGTTCCAATGAAATGGACCTAATACAACATATAACATCAGCGACACGAAGTATGAATCACATTATTTCCAATTTGTTAGAATATACCAAACCCCGACCAGCCGTTCTTGAAAAATTAGACCCTCATCTGCTACTGTCTGAATTTGTAAACTTTGCACAGTTTTCAGCCCTACAGCAGAATATCGATGTTACCATCGAATTAAATGCAGATCGATCAGAGATAAGGGGGAATAAAGAATTGCTCAAACAGGTCCTTCACAATCTTTTTGTGAACGCATGTCAGGCGATGCCAGAGGGTGGATCACTTCATCTTTCAACTGAAAACCGCCTCGAGGATGATCCAATGATTCTGGAAAGATTCAACAACAATTTTATTCTAAAAGATCAGCCCCAGGAATTGGTTGAGATTAACGTCAAAGACTCCGGTAAAGGGATGACAGATGAAGTTAAAAAAAAGCTGTTTGACCCGTTTTTTACAACCCGAGAACAAGGCACAGGCTTGGGGATGTCAATAGCTCATAAAACAATGGCCTCTCACGGTGGAACAATACTCATCCAATCTGCATTGAATAAGGGGACAAAAATATCACTGCTCTTTCCTTTGTTTATTGATGAGTAGTGAAAATCCCATTGTACCGTTTACGAAAACCATTGGTAGTTAAGCCGCTTAGATACCGGGTTTTTATTTCCGCTCAAACTGTTCCCGCCACTGCTCATAATCGATTCCCATTTTTTTTGCCTTTCGCTTGCGGTATCCAGTTAAATATCGTTTGATAATCATGTAACAAAGAATAGAGCACGGAATTGCATAGAACAGACTTCCGATTAGCATTGGGTAACCAAGATCAACTAAAAGGAATTTTGAGCCATTGAAAATAATCTCAAAATTACTATATTGATGAGGGTCGAGTAGATGTGACAACTGGTTGTAGAAGCTTGTATATCCCAAATCCAGCGATTCGGATCTAAATCCTGTTAGCGACAGAAATGAAGACCCTGTCGTGAGAAATCCATAGTACAAAAAGAACATCGTAAAGGGATTGCTGATCCATACGATCGCGGTCCCGACAACGAGATCGAATCTCAATTTCAGAAAATATTTGAATCCTAGCCAGATCATCAAAACGATTCCCATTTGTACTCCTACTGTCGGCGTAAGTCCAACAAATATACCTATTGCCGATCCCAATGCTGTTTCATTTATTGGAGACACACTTTCAAGTAAGGGCTTGATAAGATTCACATGGATGTGCTTTTTTACAGTCTGGTAAATATATCTCATCTATCTGAATTTAGGGAACGAATACAATCTCATCAATTTGAATTTACTGGTTTTCAACGAATGCCCAGCGAATCAGGAGAAAATCCGTGTCTGAATGTAGCTATTAAGGGCTTATGATTTCTTATTTATCTCGCTGAAACCCAAGAGGGAGGAAAGACTGCTGGCACAAATAAGCGGTATATTTTTTGGAAAACAGTGCTTTTTCCTATTATCAACCGGGGAACATTGCGATCATATATTTGCAGATGCCAAGAGAGAAAAGGAAAAAACTGATAGTGATGAAAAGAACTGTGAAAAAGAGCATTGCTTCACCACTTCTGATGCTGAGAAAAACTGTTCTCATGGAAAACTGATCAGATTTTGTCGCCATCCCCGGTTGAACTTCAGTCGTTCGACTCTTGGCAACAATTTGCAACAGCCCGACGAGAAAAAAACACGCGAATAAGAATCCTACCCAGGAATCAATAATGAAATCCATCTTAGTCCTCGATTTAATGTTTAGTTTGGCTTGGGGCGAAGTTTTTTGATGGCGGATAGCATAATCCGGTTTTCATGTTCTTTCAACTCCATCTCCCTCTTTAATCTCTTATTTTCGTCTTCAAGCCGTCGGAAATCAGATTCATACTTCTCAAGCTTTTCAGCGAGAGCCTGCGGTTGAAGACTTTGAGGCGCCAAGTTGTATTTTTGTTTCTCCTTGAATATCCAATTTCGGATCGCTTCCCTGAGCACGTTAGACATCGTGGAAAGCTCTTTTTTCATGATGTCTTTCAGAAGCACTCGAATCCTTTCCTGTACGACCTCATCTCCAAGGCTGCTGATGATTTGAGCTTCCAGCTCCTGCTCGACAGAGATCTCCGTGGAAACGTGAATAGTCTCAATTTCCACGTTTTCTGCTAGGCTTTTTCGTTCTGTCTCGCCCTTTTTCCTACCTGTTGGGTTATTGAGGGACACTGTTTTATCCAGGAATTAGATATTTTTAGTTAATAATGCAAACATCTTTCCAACTCAAAAAAATATTTTTTTAGAATTTCGTATTTGGTCTTTCAATTTAACATGACCGGCATTAGTAAGAAAACCCTGAAATGAATTAGTGGATCTGTCGAAAATGATCAAATTTCTGCTGTTTTCTATTTTACCAATTTAGGTACTTTTATTAAAAACCCCTTTACCCTGATGAAGTAATAGGTATAATCTCTATTGCAGAGCCTGATTTAAGTCTGCGAATACGATTCGTCATTCTGATTTGAGTGATTCGCTTGGAAGACTGAAATTAGCTTTCTATGCAGGTTCTCATTGAAATAAAACGCTTTTCGATGAGAATACTCCAGAGTGCGCATGATTTTTTAATTGTAGATTGCGTGTCGACCAACTTCTTTTAAAGGTGAAACATGAGAAAAACCATATCTCTGATCGTAATTTGCTTCTTTTTCATTGGTAGTAACATGATTGCATTCGGTTTTAATAAAGAGGATGTGGCAAAACTGAAAGAAACTAAAAAATGTAC
>PJEL010002801.1_pt1 | contig 15572 bp, 9 predicted proteins | sample 1853271 | NCBI WGS metagenome assembly PJEL01 (sample SAMN08108733, study PRJNA415343) | Invertebrate metagenome, whole genome shotgun sequencing project. | host: Globobulimina | place: Sweden: Gullmar Fjord | collected 2015-08
TTACGAATGCAAATTGGCGTCTTTGCCCTTATCTTCACGGCGTTGGCATCATTGGCAGCAGCATTCTTTGCTCGAACCTTGACTCGGCCCATCCAAGTCATCCTCGAAGCAACAGAGACATTGGCGAATGGTGATCTGACGATCAGGCTTGACGATTGTCGGAAGGACGAGTTGGGACGACTGGCGACTGCTGTCAATAGCATGTCAGATTCACTTTCCGATGTGGTCAGTGGAATCGATAGCAATACCGGTCAAGTGTCGTCAGCTGCGACTGAGATTGCGGCGTCGAGCGAAGAGTTGGCCGTGTCTGCCGACCAGCAGACCACACAAGTGGCCCGGATTGCAGAATCGATCGAAAGCCTCAGCGCATCCGTCGTGGAAGTGGCCAGCAAGTCGACCACGGCCGCAGCCACCGCGCAGCAAGCTCGAGATTTCGCTAAAGAAGGTGGAGAAATCGTCGCCAAGACAGTTGATGGGATCAATTCTGTTGCAGAACAAGTTGATCAGTCGGCTAAAATGCTTGAAGGTTTAGGTGAAAGGAGCCAGGAGATTGGGCGCGTGATCGACGTTATCAACGATATCGCAGATCAAACCAACCTTCTCGCCTTGAACGCTGCCATCGAAGCGGCCCGTGCGGGCGAACATGGGCGCGGTTTCGCCGTCGTCGCCGATGAAGTAAGGAAATTGGCAGACCGAACGACCAATGCCACCGACGAAGTGACAAAATCGATCAAGGAAATCCAAAGCGAGACTCATCTGGTCATCGAACGTATGGAGGAAGGCAGAAACCAAGTAGTTCAAGGTGTTGAGCTCGCCAAGCGGGCTGGTGAGTCACTTGAGAGCATTGTACAAGGAGCAGGTGAGGTGACCGTGGAGATCGAGGGGATTGCATCCGCTGCGGAATCGCAATCCACTTCTGCCGCAGAGATAAGCAACGAAATCCAGCGAATAAGTGAGGTTATTAGCCAAAGCTCTGAAGGTGCGAATCAAGCATCATGTGCAGTGACGGAACTCTCCATGAATGCAGAAAGTTTGAAGAGCATGGTCGGGCGATTCAAGGTCCGCGATTAATTCATTGGAGTGTGGCGTGATACTCTGAGCACAGTCACCTGTCTCAGGATTGCGACGGTCAATCAACTTATCTACCAGAACTGAAATTCATCGAGCCAAAGGAACACTTGTTCCTTTGGCTCGATTTGTACAATATGGTCTTCATTCGGCCGATGCTACATCAATAATATTCAGCAAGTACAAGTGTACGAATGCTGCCATCGTTGAGCACCATAGTCAGCCGAGTCCCGACGTCTTTGCGATTTAATTTATAGGCGCGACCACCAGAGTTCTCACGAGATACTCGCTGGCCATCTATCTTGACAATAACGTCACCCACTTCAAGCGATGCTTGTTCGGCGGGGCTTCCACTCGCCACGTGGGTAATCCGCATTCCTTCTTCTGCTGGTTCTAAAGAGAAACCAATACGTGATCTTTGGAACGGCTTTGTGTCCCAATTGTCAGGAGCAATCACATGCATTCGATTTCGGGAGTAATCGAAAATAACGCGAAATCGACCGAGAATCCCAGCGCCGATGTTGCCTGCAAAGGTGGAGTTGCCATAAAAGCCATCTCCCGATGGAGGAAAACCGGCCGGCACATTTGTCAATTGATACCCGGCAAAATCAAATGTGTCAACGGAGGCAACCCTGGAAATCATCTCACCGCCAACGCCTCCACTGAGTTTTGTTGAAACACGTGTTGCATCATCCAAGAGTTGATGGTCGGATGTGAATGCGTGAAAGAAATCAACCGTTGACCCGCTGCCCGTGTCGATTTGGAATTGGGAAGCCGGACTTCCATTTGCGGACGCTTCAATATGACGGTGCCCTTGCCCGTTGGGAAAGAGTTGAAGCGAGTGACCCGTCTCTTCAAATTCAAAAGCAGAAGGCTCGTGAAATGCTAGCTGAGCATTTGGATAGTCGACATCAACAATCATGCGATTGAAGACCTCTTTCCCTAAGACGATGTCCATTGATCGCCCGATTGCTTCTGTAATCTCCGATAAATCGATGATGGCAACGGTCAGATTGCGCAGCTCAATTCCAGCAATGTCGATATCTACGCCGTTGGCCAACATGGCTTTTTGTGATCCGCCGACTCCCATCGCCTTAATTTCAGTGTGGCCAACGATTCCTGCTTGTTCCGCAAAAGATGTATCCACTGTGGTAATGCCCGCCCCAGAATCAAGGAGCAACTCTGTATCGAGACCATTGACAGTGCAGGGTACATAAATATAGCGTTCAAAGTACCATGAGAAGGGGGTCCAATCGGTGGAAGTGGCAGTCTTGGATGCAAAATCAACTGCTTTCTGATCTGGCTCTTTGGGCTCAAAAGCGGAAGGCGTGAGTCCACTATTGATGTCAATCGTGTCCCATTTGATTTCAGATTCTACAGATCCGTCGGTAGCGTAGCTTGTGATAGCAAACGGTTGTTGTAGACCGCTCACTTCACGGTTGTCTTGAAAGTGAGTCCATGTGGAATCGCCGTCGTCCAATGATTCAATCCAATGCACATTACCATCCGCCGAGGTAAGATATAGATTTCGCGAGTGATCGTCATCCCCTGGAATTTGAATCACTTCATACACTTCACCATCGCGTGTTCGCTTCCCCACATAGATCGGTGTCGCGTTGAGTAAATCCTGTCCAAATGTTTGCGAGATCGCGCGCAGGCCTTCCGCATTGCGGGTTCCATCCAACGGTTCGATTTGCCCAATTTGGCTAATTGAGTATCCTCCCTCAGGAGTGATTATTTCGCAGCCTTTGATGCCACCAAAGTCATAAGTGCCTCGTTGGTAGCCGCCTCGAAGCTGCTGTACAATCAATGAGCCTTCGAGATGTTGAATAGACATCCTGCCTGTCAACGTTATGTCAATCATCTCGGTGATGTTCGTGCGCCCGCCGAGCCAAGCAATATGTTGTTCCAATAATTCTGTTGCACGGTCAGCAGCGCAGGCAACTGCGCTCAGTACACACGTAGCGAGCAAGACAACTGTAGTCTGTAGAGCGATCGTTCTATGTTTCATTGTGTTTGTGTTCCGTTTGAACCCGGAAGTTGAGTTGATATTTGAGACAAATCCTCGCCAAAACGATCGGTGAGAGATTGCATACCAGGCGGCTGGAACTTCAAAAGCGATATTGAATCAATATCCGTATGCCCAGCATGAGAGTCACCGTCATCTTTTGACGATGCGGTAAGGATAATTTCACTGGCAACGTTGTTATGCTGCATACAAGACAGAAATGTACTGTTGCTCCAGATGGCCTGGTGTATGGTTTTCATGTCGCGTGAAAACAGCGCAAGCAAGAACTCTGATGCATCAGTAACCAAAGTGAGGTGCTGGCCTGGCCATTGGGCAATGACTGATTCGTCTCTCGGGTGATGAACGGTTTGAAATGAAACGGAATCGAGACTAGGCCTATAGGATTTTGCTACGACCCGCACTTTGCGGGCAAAGGCATCATCCAGTGACGTCGACAACTCATCGAACGGGCCAGGAAAAATGTCGCAAAGCACAATGGATTGTGATTGAGATACCATGGACATTGCTCGCTGCAGAACTTGATCCACAGTCTTAAGCTGGTACACCCGGTCATCATTATGAGATGAATGCAGCGACATCAGCGACGCGCGTGCAATCCCCTTCGTTCGCTGGAAATCGCGTTCCATTTGCTCAAGAAACTCGTCCGGCGGAACAGCTCGACACAATCGTGTTTCGCCATCATCGACGATGATCGCTCCACGCTCCTCTAAGACCGCGATCGCTTTGTACGTGTTTGCCGTTTGCTTTCCAATGGCGTGGCTAATTCGATACCCCGTAGCAGGGGAAGACTGCACCAAAAATCCAAAGACTTTCGCTTCAGTCTCAGAGAATCCCAGTTCGATCAACGGCTGTACGTATGATTTGCTCATTGTACTAGTAGCATATACTACTAGTATCTGAGAGGCTATCCAAAACCGCGGGAAAAATTCACTTGGCCTCCGTGAGGGCGGGCCCAGTCGCCACAGAAGCAAGAAGTAGAATACGTTTTTGGCAATCTTGGCTCAACGGACGATAATGTGCGAAAGGGCATCTCAAACCCCACTTTGAGGTTGAATTATGACCTAGTTGGGTTCATTTGGGCCATGGATCACCCGATGTGGGCAAGGTTGGGCCCTCCTCGATCGTGGGACTAGCGAATTACATTCGTGTTTAGAAAAGTCTTGATCCAATGGAGTTCCCTGCTGTGATATGCGCTAGCCTCGAAGACATCATTGCATGTCCATCGTTACCGACATTACCTGCAATTGCGGTTGAGCTTCTCGAGCGAACCCGTGATCCGGACGTTGACATTGCTGAGATCGCCAGCTTGGTAGAGAGCGATCCAGGATTGGCATCTCGCATTCTCCGTATTGTCAACTCGAGTCTCTATGGTCTTCGTTCACCTTGCACTTCTATTCACCGTGCCCTGACATTTCTCGGCCTCAACGCGGTGAAATCACTGGTGCTCGGATTTAGCTTGGCTGAGATGACACGTGATAACGAAGAAGCTGATTCTGCTTTCGACTTTCGAGAATTTTGGAAGAACAGTATTTTCTCGGCCGTCGCTGCTCGGCAATTGGCCTCCCACATAAAGGTATGCGATCCAGACGATGCATTCACAGGGGGTATGTTTCAGAATATGGGGATGTTCGCCGCGTATTCTGCGTTGGGTGATCCTTATGTTGAGCTCGTTCGCGAATCGCAAGGGCAACACGCGCAGCTTATCGCTTCGGAACGCGAAGCGATGGGGTTCACCAATTACCATGCAGCTGCAGCACTGAGTAAGAAATGGAATTTCCCTGATACGCTGGTCGGGTGTATTCGCAATATTCCCGATCCGGATCAAGCAGACGATTCTTGCAGAGCGATGACGCGTACGGTTGCTTTGGGTCGGATGCTGGTCGAACTCATGGAAAACGATGACCCGCAGGATCAACTCACGCGATTGCAAAGTTTGATGCATCACTGGTTCGATCAAGAGTGCGATGATCTCTCCGGTGTTTTACATTCCATCTCTGAGACTGCCATTAGTTTGGCGAAGGTGCTAGAGAAAGATATAGGTACGGCACCCGATCTTGAAGTTATCCGCGGATGTGCCGAGCTTCAGAATGTTGAATTTCAATTGGCTATTCAAAGGGAAGTCGAGGAGCTCAGGCAAAGCCAAATAGAGCTGACGTCGGCTGCATTGACCGATGGTTTGACTGGCGTATGGAATCGTAAGAAATTCAATGATGATGTGATGAAAGCGTTTGAAGAAAGTGCCACACTGGGCCAGCCGGTGTCGGTCATGTTCATCGACGCAGATAAATTCAAATTGTTGAATGACTGTCATGGCCATCAAATCGGCGACGCTGTCCTGATCGAGATTGCGCATCGCTTGCACACTTCTGTGGGCACCTCTGGATCAGTGTACCGTTATGGGGGCGAAGAATTTATCATCCTGATCCAAGGGTGGGACCAAGAACGAGCCGTTCGATTTGCAGAAGTGGTGCGAAATGCAATCGCAACCCCTCAATTTGATGTGACAGAAACAGATCCTAATGTGGGTCGCTTGGCGGTTACTGTAAGCATCGGTGTGTCATCTTGGAATCCGAATCAAGCAGATTCGCCAGCCCAATCTTTTGATCCCGCTCGGACTGTACGTGAAGCGGATGAAGCACTGTATCAAGCGAAGCACGACGGCCGAAATTGTGTTCGGGCATTCAGTCCGGATGATCAGAATCGTGCGTCGATACCGACTGCACAACCAATCGACACCCATGGCTCTGCTCCGGCGCCTATGAAGCCACGGGTCGATTCATCAGCTGACAAGGATCGAATTCTACTTATTGAAAACGATCCGTTGGTTGAAGCACTATTGCGTACAGTGCTCACGCGAAATGTTGGTCTGGAAGTCCATTGCGTGAACACTGTTCAAAAGGCGATCGGTGAATTGACAGAAGGCAAGGGGGTCGTCCTTTCTCCGCCGAAGATCATCATTTGCGAGCGCCTGATTAATGCAGATCTCGGGATGGATGTATTAAATGCGATCCGCCACGATCCTCGGCTCACGGATGTACCATTCATGATGATCACTGATCGATCTACCCCCGAATTTGAATCGACGACACTCGAAGCGGGTGCAACCCGCATCTGTACGAAGCAGTTCATTGCGTCCAACATGCCTCAATGGGTGAAAGATATTCAAGATCTCATTGGAGAAGCTGCAACGAAGCGGTCCGCAGCATGATTCTGTTTATCCTCCTGTAGCTTCAAGATGGTTGCTCCCATTTGGATTTGATTGATACAATGGGCGTCATGCGATGTATGTTCCCATCGCTGTTATGCAATCTACATGAGGCCAAACAGACGTGGCAAATACTCTTGATCGCTACCATCGGCAGATGTTGTTACCTGCAATCGGCTCGGCTGGCCAAGCGAGATTGGCGGGTGCACATGCATTCATTGCAGGCTGCGGTGCATTGGGCTGTGCGGTAGCGGACACCCTTGCCCGCGCGGGTGTAGGCCGGCTCACCATAGTCGATCGCGACATTGTCGAACTCACCAATCTCCAAAGGCAAGTGCTGTATACCGAGGAAGATGCTACCCAGGGGATCCCCAAAGCGATCGCCGCCAAAGCGAGATTGCAGGCTGTCAATTCCACCATTGAAATCAATGCCGTTGTCGCGGACATCAACCCCGGGACAATCGAAGGAATACTTGAATCTCAAATTGATGTCATCGTTGATGGCCTAGACAATTTTGAAACACGTTATCTTTTGAATGATGCAGCGGTCAAGTACGGTATCCCGTATGTGTACGGAGGTGCGGTATCGACCAATGGCATGACGATGACGATCTTGCCGCATCAGCCCGCTCACATTGATTGGCCTAAAACACATTGGATGAACAAGAGCATTTCAGATGCACCAATTGCATCCACAGTATGTTTGCGATGTGTATTTCCGGAGGCACCACCACCAGGTTCAACGCCGACTTGCGATACCGCAGGCGTATTGGGGCCGATTGTGACCATGGTTGCCAGTATGGAGGCCGCTGAAACACTCAAGATATTGGTTGGGGAGTTTCGCGCCGTCAATCGCCAACTTGTGATGTTTGATGCATGGACGAATGAGCATCGGCGCTTGAACATCTCAGAAAGTGTTGCGGACGATGATGATGCAAATGATTGTCCCTGCTGCGGGCAAGGCAAGTTTGACTACTTGACCGGCCAACACGCTGGATCTGCGACATCGTTGTGCGGTAGAAATGCCGTACAAGTGCTTCCCACCCCGAAGGACGCAGTCGCGTTTAACTATGATGCGGTGGCGGATCGATTGGTCAATGACTTCGCCGGCACGCGCAATAGATTCATGTTAAAGGCGCACTTGAGCGAAGGCGATACTACTTTTGAACTTACGCTATTCCCTGATGGCAGGGCAGTCATCGCGGGCACGGATGATCCTGCGATTGCTCGAAGTGTGTATGCACGGTATGTCGGAGTTTGATCATTACTCCGCTCTTAGAATGGTTCTAGTGCTCTTTTGTTCGTAACCATTCGCGGCTGGTCGTTACAACGGGTGGGCCCCACCCGCCGATGAGATAGCGGTTCTCCGCCCAACCCCAAGCAGGAATGCGTAACATGCCCGAGCGCTCAAGCTGCAGATAATACAACCGATTTTTCCTGTCATAACGGACCGCAGAGTCACCCATGTCTTGTGGTGTGGGTGACTTGAGAAACGTTTTGAGAATACTGTCCATACGGTTTTGCACGATCCGAGCGTTTGGCCGCTTTCCTTCCAGTTCAAAATACACGGTACACGCACCCGGAACAGGGACCGGCGGTGCGGGAAAATTGCTGAGTATGAGATATGGCTTGAACGCAGGCCACAGATGCTCATAGGTTGTCCGATGCCTTCGTCGATGACTCAAAAGGAGTTCGTCATATGCAGGCAATTTGGAAGGCGACATCGTGGCGCGGTATGCTTGGATAATTCGCTCGTACACCTGCGCAAAGTCCATAGGGATCACCGCCACAAAATCACAGGTTGGCTCAGGTAACTGCAAATCACCTGGCCAATGGCCAAGCGTTAACGAACGATGTGCGACCACATCACGCTGATCACTTCGACGCTGCCACGTAATATCAAACAACAGATATTTGCCCCGTCGGCGCCCATGCCACATCCAATTGCGAGCATTATCCAATTGCCAAGTGGTCAGCATTCGGCGTGGCCGACCTTGGGCAACAATGTCCGGTACCACTTCGTGTAGTCTATCAAAATTGATCCACATTGAAAGGAATGATTGTGTTTCAACCTTATTGAGTTCGCGCGGATCTACATCTAGGTTTGTCAACTTTGCGTGGTGAAGTGCGACAATACGGTTCTTTGTCGTGGCGGCTTGATTCCGGACCCATTTTTCTATGGCACCATGACCAAGGCCAACTATGAATGCATCGGCGGTGGAAGCCCATTCGATGGTTTGCCAAATTGGGCGGTCGGCGGGCAAATATCGTCCTGCACTCGTGCCATCAGGCAATGTAAAGAGACGTTGGCTAGATTGGTGATCTTCATCAGCGTCCGCAGATTTGGGAGGTGCGTAATGATTGAGAATCGTCTGCAGTCCACTGAGATACGAGCGATGATCCGCCGCGGTGTGAAGTACGAGGACTGCTTGTAATTCATCGATACGAAAGCCGCGTGAGGCTGTTTCATCATATTCTGCGTCAAGTGAAAGTACGCACAGTGAATGTGGGACAGCGCCCGCCATGCTGGCCGCGGACAGGCCATCGACTATGGGGAAGAACTTTGAATCGATAACCCCCATCGACTTGCCAAGGTTGACTGCTGCCGGGAGGAACTGTGCGACTTCAGCAGACCCCTCAAATGCGCGTGGGTCCAAATGATACATCGCTATTGCATCTTCTGGAATATGAAATAGAACATCCGCAGTCGGGGGATTTGCGCCCTCATCCTGTGATTCTACTTGCGTATCCGCAAACACCCTAGGGCCCGTCGCATGCGGAAACCCGATACAGGATTGCAGGAGCAACCATCCAAGAAATGCTAATACTGATCGTCGTAGGAATGTCATCACAGCGGATCATATGACGGGCAAACGAAATGGGCCATCGCATGTTCCCCCGTTGCTCGTTGCGAGGTACCATTTACAAGGTCAGAGTGGTCACATTTGTATTAGTATAGATGCAAATTTCACCTGCGATACCCAATGAATGTTCCGCAATCTCATGAGCCTTCAGATCAGTGTGTGCAAGGAGCGCGCGGGCGGCGGCTTGCGCATATCCACCACCTGAACCAATAGCCAAGACACCGTCGGCCGGCTCGATGACATCACCTTGCCCGGAGATCATCAGACTCGTCTTTCTGTCCGCAACCACAATGAGGCTCTCGAGTCGGCGAAGCGCTCGATCAGTCCGCCAATCTTTGGCCAACTCAATCGCGGCTTTCATCAGGTTTTGTGGTGTATCTTTTAGTTTGGCTTCGAATCGTTCGAGCAATGCAAAGGCGTCGGCGGCTGAGCCTGCAAAGCCAACCAGCACGCCCTCTTGATCCGCGCCAAGTTGTTCAAGCTTGCGTACTTTGACCGCATTGCCTTTAGAGACTGTTTCGCCGAGCGTCACTTGGCCATCGCCCGCAATGGCGACATCATTTTCACGGCGAACACAGCAAATAGTAGTCGATCTGATTCGGGGCATTATTGTATCTTCACATTCACTTCATAACGATGACAGAAGGTGGCGATCTACTTCGCAGCCTTCGAATTTGATTTGGTGGCTTTCGCCTTACTCTTCTTCTTCGACGTTGGAGTCCGGTCCGCTGCAATTGCGGAAGACTTTGGCGCACTTCGTTGACGCTTGACCCGAATGGGGCCTTGTTCAATTCGCGAAAACGCTGACGCTGCGTTTCCTTCGCCAAACTCCACGCCAATGGAGCGACGATTCAACTCCCGAGCTACGGTGCACGTTGTACCGCTCCCCAAGAATGGATCGAGGACAAGGTCACCTTCATTCGAACATGCTCGGATAACTCGCTCCAGATACACTTCTGGAATCTGATTATGATGTGCACTTCTGCGTTCTTTATTGTTGCCTTGAATGCGTCCCCAATACGGGCCGTACCAGACGTCCATGGGCACGCGCATCCCCTTGTTTGTATCTTTCTCATGTGTCCGCTTATCATTGTAGATCGCAGCTCGATCGGATATTTCTAGAATCTCATCTGGATTCCAAATGCGATTGGCGGGATCTTTGGCAAAGTACAGCGCATGTACCTTGCTCATGATGAATGATGTATTGCGGCATTGCCCAAATCGAAAGTGCCAGACGCACCAGTTGATCATGGTGAGTCCGCGCCGCTTGAGATGCAAGACGATCTCTGCGGCGGTATCGTCAGGGATATTTACCCAAAGTGACCCACGCGGCCCCAAGACATCTATACACGCATCCAACCAGTCGTAAGTGAATCGCTCGTATTCCGCTCGAGGCATGCCATCTTCCCACTCGTCGTAGGGCACATCCCAATTAAAAGGGGGGTCAGCGAATACCAGATCAACGTGGCCTCGAACCTCTGCGGGCAGATTCGGTAACACATCACGGCAATCGCCAACGTAGACCTGGGTCAGAGGATTGTCCATCTGCAGTCTGGGAGAGGCAGAGGCTTGAGAAATTGACGCTTGATGAGATGGTGCGGCATCGCCAAACAGTCGAATTCCGCCATCTACGCCAGCCGCTTTGATCGCCTTGGCGGCTTGGGCTTGGACAACTGTCGCTCCCTTGGGCATTGCATACCCGCCAGGGCGGTCAAAATGGTCAATAATCTTCTTCTCGGCCATGAGGTTCGAGTATATGCAATACGTAGATCGCGGGCTGAAATCAGGTGCAAATGAGTAATCGGCGGGCGATAACTGCAAGGGGAAGGCAATACCCACTCCGGTCGGGATGAATTGTGCAAATCCTCTGAAACCGTAGCCGAGTGTTTCGGTAAGACTGCTTGAGTAGCTTGCCCAACGGAACAGTCTACTGGTGTAAAATGGAGCCGGCCGATTGTCTCCAGCACAATACCACACCTTGCACTACCTCCTAATTTTTGAGATCGGATAATCCATTCTCGAAACTGGAGCGATAAGTTTCCAAATAATACTGACAGGAAACATGAGTTAGCGCATCATTATCGGTTCAGCATGAATCGGTTTGCTCTCTGGCCTTATTGACATATCACATTGTTCTTCCACGAACGGGTTCAAATCAAGTAGCCACCGCAGCCATATGCAACACATTGCATGTGGCCGCTGTGGTTTTGGGGACTATTCCTTTGTTGGAATGTTCCCCTTGAAGAAAGAGGAAACACTGCAGTGCACTTTATTGAGCTTCACTCTTTATCAATATGCGTCATGCATTGGTGGTGTTGAATCATCGTAAGGCCGTGCATTCATCTCCGAGTCTATGCCTTCCAATTGCACCACAAAGAGATCGTTCACGCCGTTGATAGCGCTGTTGAAAAAAATCAAACCCAAAACAATATTTGCGAGAGACGCGAATAGTCCAATCACCGGGATGAATGAGCAAATCGTGAGAATACACATGGCGAGAGGCAAACCCTCAGAAACGGGATTGACATCCAGCCGGGCGGACTGTCGATATTTATTGTAGTCAACGGCCCATCCCCAATACGCTTGAAATATCCAATAGAAATTGAAGAAAGGAATGAGCAAGAAGCCTACAGCTTTGCCCGGCGTTGTTCGAGCAGGTCCATCTTGTATGGCGGTCCATAATTTGTGGAGCAAGATGCAGAGGAAGACCACACCAAGTACGCTGCAGATCAAGCCACCGCACGCAAATGCGATCCCAGCTCCTTGGAGGTCATGTCGACTTCGGCTACTTGTCATTGCCAAGCTGACAACGGACATGACCAACGAAATGCCGAGCGGGCCAGCGATCAGGCTGAGGTAGAATCCCTTTGAAATGAATTCTGTTGACTCGTCGTAATGAAATCGATCGCGTTCATTCACATTTCTGCGAGACTTTGGATTGCGAATTGTAGTTTGTTTCGGTCGCGGTACGTAAAAAGCGTTGATTGCGTCGATAGCGTTATTGAAGAAACCGATGGCTAGGACAAGGGCCGCGAACGATGCGAATGGCCCAACAAAGGGTATAAACGAGCAGAATGTTAAAACGCATATTGCTAGGGGTGTACTTTCAGAAACAGGGTTGGTTTCTAGGTCCGCAGATCTTCGGTATTCGTTGTAATCAATTGCCCATCCCCAATACGCTTGGAAGATCCAATAGAAATTGAAAAAAGGAATGAACATGAATCCAACGGCTTTGCCTGGAGTCGTTCGAGCAGGACCATCCTGTATTGCGGTCCACAATTTGTGGAGCAGTATACAAAGGAACACCACGCCGAGGACACTAAAAATCAAGCTGCCAAACGCAAGAGCCAATCGGTCTTGACTATTAAGGCTGTTTTTCTTTGCAAGGATAACCAATGGCAGTAGCAGTGAGATCCCAAATGGGACGGCGATCATAGTGAGGTAGAGGCCCTTGAAAATGAACGGCACGCAAGCACTACGACCAAACGAACTACCTTCATTGGTTTCATTGGCCACCATAAGAATCTCACAATCCAAGAATTTGATAGTTCAGCCTATGAATTGGTGTTGGGATCCAAGCCTTTGGAGCCAAACTACGTAGTGCAATCCAATTCTAGAGGAGCGATTGGCAATATGTTACGATGTGCCGGCGAGTTTGCGGACGGTCATGTCGAAGTTCTTGCCGTTCGGGCCGAGCATTGCCTTATGGATGCCGTACACAATAAACGTGTACGTTACTGCCGCGATAGCGGAGCCGACCATGAGGCCAACTCGAGCACCATCAAGCGAACTTCCTGAACCAATTTCAAATGCGTTATCAGGAAAGACGACCGCCCAGACAGCCGTGGTGGGAACAAGACCACAGATGACCGCACCGATGACTCCCGCACCTTGGCCAGCTTGAACACCACACAGACTCAAAATGCCGACCACGACCACGACAATGCCGACGGATGAAATGATCGAGCCGATTGTGCCCTTGGTTTTCAAACTCCAATGCAATCCCACCATGACACAGAATGATGCGAATGGGACGAGCAGGAGGCCGAACACGATGACGCTTTCAGGCAAGATGAAAGGCAATGCTTCTCTGCCGGAACTGAAGGTTGCGACATACGTTACACCACCTGTTCTACCTAAGCCGTCGAACATGATGTAGATGGCGCATAAGGCGGCCGTCGCAATGGGGACCGCCAACATCGGGAGCAAGAATGCAACCACGCCACGCAGTTTGCCGGTGATGTAATAACTAGGAGTTAGCGGCGTCGTTAGCAGCAGATCCAGTGTGCCATCTTCGCGTTCTCGACTGATCGCGGTAGCAGAAATATTGAGGGCGGTCAGCGAGATGATGGCGATCTCAGTGCCCAGCACCGTTTGCAACATTTGCCGCATCGCAGTAACGCTCAAAGTGGTAAAGTGGAACCAGCAAATCATGCCCACTGCAATCGCGATTCCGATGATGACAAATCCCCAGCGGGCGATGATTTTTGCAACCGTACCTTGCTTGCTTGACGCTTCGCGCCACGCAATGGGATTTTTCCAAACTTCGCGAGAAGGCCGACGAATGCTTCCATCCTCTGCCCGTTGAATATTCTTACCTCGAAATAAACGTGCATACCACGGGACGTCGCCCACTTTTTGTCCGATGAGGCGCAGGAATATGGTGGACCAGACCATCAAGAATACGGAGAACAGCGTGCCAAGCCCGCAGAACGTCGCGACCGGGGCTCCTCGCCACAATTGGTACACGAATCCTCGGCCAATCATCGCATCAGGTGACAGCGGGCGATAGGTTTGATGTTGGAGCAAGCCTTCCAGCGCGAGGAATGGGTTGAGCGGAGTAAACCACGTCGTTGTCGACACACCACCGGGCATGGTGATACGTGTACTTTGATCGAGGGCGTACGTCATGAACAAATAGATGATGACCGTCACATAGAAAACAAAGACCGCACGCTTCCCTGCCTTGCGACTCACAGACAGAGCAATCGCAATAGATCCCACCACCAACGCAGACACGCCGGCAATAACATAGGACAGGAAGATGGATCGGCCGGGAACACCGCCGAAGTATTGGGTTACCAAAAAAAGTGGCAAGCTGCTAAACAAGAGTGCAAGAATAAAGAACAGGCGACCAAAGAGATTTCCCAGTACAATTTGGAGTGCGTTGAGGGGTGTGGTAAGGAGAATATCCCACGTTTTCGGATTTGCTTCTTGTGCGATCGCCCCGGCCATGAAAACCGGTGCGAGTAAGCAAATCAAGCCCAGTTGAAGGTACGAGATATCCGCAAATGAGGAGGAGGCTGCCATGGCCAAATTTCGCATGGATTGCAATCCACTACTGCCGCTTGACGACAGCAAGCGAAAGAGCAGAACAACAATAATGACGGCCAAGTAGCCGGATCGGATGTAGAGATGGCGGGTCCGTTTTGATCCGCCGGTGACGAGGCGCATGCAAATCGGGTTTGTCGGACCGAGGCGGAGAAACCAGTTCAGCAGGGGGGGGATTGTCATCTGATCATATTCTACGCAGCAAAGCCGGTTGCAGCGGGGTTATTCATATCAAACTTCTCTTCGAATGATTAGGGATGTTTGCTGAAGAATTCCGCTACAATGGAACCGAGTGATGAAAACAAACCACTTCTGGGTGGGCGCCTCGGGGGTATGGGGAAGGCAGGATCGAACAATGGCCAAAGCAAGACGATCATATGTGTGCAATCAGTGCGGCACCGTCCAAGTCAAATGGATGGGCAAATGCCCCGATTGTTCGTCATGGGATTCGCTGGAAGAGGTCCGTTCCGACGTACTCGCATCTGCTCACGCTGGCCAAGCGGCAGACCCCCAACGCGGATTAGCGGAAGGCTGGTCGTGGCAAGTTGCAACATCGTCTGATGCATCAGATGCAATAATGTCACGCTCAAACGATCGTAACAAAATTCAGCCTGAGAATCCGCAGGCGGTTCCGATTAATGAAATTGAATCCTTAAACCTGCCTCGCATTCAATCCGGCATTTCAGAATTTGATCGCGTATTAGGTGGCGGATTTGTGCCCGGCTCAGTGGTCCTATTGGGAGGTGAGCCGGGGATCGGTAAATCAACGTTGTTGTTGCAAGCAGCAGCGTCTATTGCTGCATCATCCCCTTCGAGTCAACAAAGCGGCAGTGACCTTGCGCGCCGGGTGTTGTACGTCACAAGCGAAGAATCTGCCCAACAAGCTCGCATGCGTGCCCAACGCCTCGACTTGCCCGCCGACCAAGATGACCTGTATATCCTCGCGGACACCAACCTTGCTCGCATTTTTGATCAAGTTCGACTGGTGCAGCCAACCTTATTGGTTGTCGATTCAGTGCAGATGGTGTACAAAGCCAATGTCGATGCATCGCCGGGCTCGATTACCCAATTGCGC
>PJEL010002802.1_pt1 | contig 15571 bp, 10 predicted proteins | sample 1853271 | NCBI WGS metagenome assembly PJEL01 (sample SAMN08108733, study PRJNA415343) | Invertebrate metagenome, whole genome shotgun sequencing project. | host: Globobulimina | place: Sweden: Gullmar Fjord | collected 2015-08
CCCCGTGCGCCTCCACATGCCGAACTCGGCGATGCTCGTCTCGTGGGAGTCCCAGTCCTGGGAGGACTCCACCACGACTACAAGCTCGCTGCATAGCGAAAGAAAGGATGAAACACACTGTTCCGGCCACAGCGGAAAGGAAAGGTACGAGTTCGCGCCACCAGGTCACGCTACCGAACGCCCCGAAGTCAACGGGCGAACGCCCAGGATGGGATTTTCGCGGAGCACGAGAAAGGGCGAGTGCTCTCCCCGCTCGACCGTAGTTCTCTCTTCAAGATGGACGTCGAGCGAGCACGCTGCTTCATCCTCGGAGATCCGGCGAGCGATCCAACCGCGCTCGGAGGTGGACGAAGTTCCCGCCCGTGCCGTCGGACTCGAGCTGCTGGATGTTCTCCCCGGCTCGACCGGCCTCCTCTTCAGAGACGCGCTTGTCCCTGGAACCGGTTCGCACGCTCCATATACCCGACTTGTTCCGCTCTGTGCGCCATTTCTACCCCCGCCATCGCCGACTCCACATCTCTCATAGGTGGAGTCTCATTGGTACATTTGGCGGGAGGGTGACTCGCCGAAAAGCGAGGAAGAAAGGGGCTCCCCCTGTTAGACTTGAACTAACGACACCCGGATTAACAGTCCGGTGCTCTAACCAAACTGAGCTAAGGGGGAAGAGACCCCGCCCGTCTATTCCCGCCCGCACCAAGCGTCAACGACCTGATCCGCCACGATCCCCACCGAGCCCCTCAAGCCAACCCGACAGGCCCCAGCGCACCGATCGCGCAGCCGAGAACGGTGGCGGCGATGGCCTGGGAACACTGCATGCTCTCCAGCAGACGAGCCCTCGACAAGGGCCCCGCTGGGATGGGCTCCAGACCGAGCTCGTGCACCAGCTCTCCGACGACATCCAGCGATTCCGCCTCGTCTCCACACAGGAAGAGAGAGGGGCGCACCTCGCTGCGCTGACTGTCGTCTAGTGCACGCCAAGCCTCGGTCTGGAAGGATCCCACTACCCGCGCGTTGATCGCATGTGTCTCGAGTGCCTCGACCGTGGACTCGACCCCTTCAGCTCGCCCTGGGCCGGCCGTACAGTCCAGGAGGACTCGCCCCTCGAGATCACCGAGGGACTCGATGACGTCGGAAGCCAGATCGGCATCCCCGGTGAGGACGATCAGATCGGCACCTGCGGCGTCATAGGCGCTGAGGACCCGGACATTGTCACCAACCCGGGCAAGACGTTTCTTGGCGTCAGAGGACTCGGGATGCTCGACTCCAAACAGAACCTGATGACCGCAGCGAGCCCAGATCCTACCCATGATTTCAGCGAGCTCCCCCGAGCCGATGATCGCAAGCCTCACACAACCCTCCTGCACCCGTATACAGCGTATGGAGGAAGCACTGCTGAACACAGTGAAAGTTGTTCAGCTGTATACTGCATGACATGCATCTTTCAGAAATCGACCTGAATCTTCTGGTTTCACTGAACGCGCTCCTCCAGGAAAAGTCGGTGTCTCGGGCAGCGCGTCGCGTTGGACTCAGCCCATCGGCCATGAGTCACTCACTGGCGCGGCTTCGCGACCAGTTGAACGACCCGATTCTGGTCCGCTCGGGACGCCGAATGATCCCGACGCCGCGGGCAGATGCCATCGCCGGTCCGGTGCAGCGGCTGTGCATCAATCTGGAGAAGGTCTTCAACCCACCACAGGCCTTCGACCCGGCCACGCTTCGGCGCAGCTTTCGGATCCATTGTTCGGACCAGATCACAGCGGTCCTGGGTCCGAAGCTCGATCGGATCATCACCGAGACCGCACCGGGTGTGGCCCTGCACTTCACCGGCATCGCAGAAGACCCGGTCGCCCCAATCCGTGGGGGAAACGCTGACCTGGCCATCCACACATTTCAGGCGATCCAGCCGGACCTGCACCGAGCAAAGCTGTTCGACGACCACCTGGTCTGCGTGGTTGGCCGGTCGAGCCCCCTTGCCGAGGGGCGCTTCACGCTGGCCCGATTCGCAAACGCGGGCCACGTCGCGGTCGAGCCCGCCAGCAGCTCCGATCAGAACGTCGACAAGACTCTCGCCGGCTACGGGCTGCGCCGAAAGGTCGTGAGGCGGGTCTCCAGCACCCTCGAGGCGCTGTACCTGACTGGCAGTTCCTCCCATGTGACGACGGTCTCGGCATGTCTGGGCCACGCCCTGGTGCCGCACCTGCCGATCCTGTTGCTGCCGACACCGATCCCCCTCGACGCTACCAGCAGCTACAGCCAGATTTGGCACCGACGAAACGAGATGGATCCTGCCCACAGCTGGCTCAGACACACGATCGCAACGGTCGCGCGGGAGCTGCCGCCCATCAAACAACACAGTGCCTTGCCGCCATTTCGCTCGCCTTGAGCAATTCACTGCGGCGCACCCCTTAAGAGTCGGGTACAATACCGAGGTCGCCTGAGGTCTGTTCGATGTCCTTCTTCTTGCTCTCCGCCCTAGCTCCCGCCTTCGCTGCCCAGGTCGACCGGGTACCCGAAGACTTTGCCACCATCCAAGATGCCGTGAGCAACGGCACTGCAGCGATGATTGAAGTCGGCCCCGGGGAATGGAAGGGCGCGGTGATCAGCCGAAGCGTCTCCATTATCGGCGACCATGCAAGCATCGTTGCCGGGCCCACAGTTCGCGGCGCCCGCGCCGGGTTCACCCTCACCGGCGACGCCGACGGCACCGAGATCCGCGGCTTTGACTTCGCCTGCACGAGCCCCCGCCTCGATCTTGGTGTCTACGCCAGCTCGAGTCAGCTCGGCCGAGCCGACAAGGTGGTCATAGCCGAGAACACCTTCACCAGCTGCGTGCAGGGCGTGACCAACCGCGGCACCCCCCACGCAGAGTGCAAGCCCAGCAAGGTCGACGGTGGCTCGCTTTGGCTCATCGAAGACAACAAGTTCAACGGCTTTGCAACCGTCACAGACCGCGGCCACCAAGGTGGGGGCCTCGGGATCTACATCCAGAATGCCCGCGCCGCCGACATCATCGGCAACACCTTCACGGGCTGGATTCAAGACAACGCCGACTTCAGCACCAGCGGCGTCAGCGTGGGCGGGTGTCAGGATTGCACTGTCGCTGCCAATGACTTCACCGTACAAGGCGGCAAACACTACTGGACTGCGGTGTCGAATCTCGGATTCTACAGCGCCGATACCGCGGCGTCCGTTGGGCTCATCATCGCCGACAATGACGCCAGCGCCGACACTGCGCCCCACATGGGCGTGAACTACCGCAGCTACGACAGCTTCGATACTGCATTCTCCGGCAATGTCGGCGTTGCCTATGTCGATCACACCCACTGCGGTGACGACGCTCTGGAACTGATCGACTAAGCAGGTTAGATGCCCTGGCGCAGCGCCTCTCTGGCGCGGGAGTTCGGATGCACCACGCTGTCGCAGTGGAGTCTCGCCAGGTAGCGCTCGACCTGCACGCACTCCTCAAGGACATCGACCCAGTGCGCTGGCGCGACGAGCACGAGGGCGGCGCCCACGATCGCCTCGACGACATCCGCGATCAACTCACCGATTTGCTCGGTACAACCTGGCCCGATCAGCGACTCCTGCCGCTCCAGGACCGCCTGAGTGATCTGGCGGCCCTGCTCCAGGATCACTCCCCGGCCGATGCCGGCGCCGAGCAATGGATGGCTCTGCGCGAGCAAGCCCAGCCCGCTTACGAAGCCCTGGCCTCCGCGCTGCGCGAAGCCGAGATCCACGTCCCCAGTCTGCGTCCGACCAACTACACGCGGAACATCCTGCACGTGACGATGGCGGTGGCGATCATCACCCTGGTCGAGACCCTGCTCAATCCGACCACCATGGTCTGGGTCGCCCTGGGTGGCTTCACGTGGGCCTGGTCCATGGAGACCACGCGCCGCTTCAGCACCCGCATCAACGACTTCCTGATGTGGTGCTTCGGTCCTTTCGCTCATCCCCACGAGGCCCACCGGATCAACTCGGCGACCTGGTACTCCACCGCCCTGCTCATCATGGCCCTGACCTTCACTCCGCTTCAAGGCGTGGTCGGGCTCGCGGTACTGGGCCTCGGCGATCCGATGGCAGCCCTGATCGGTCGCCGCTTCGGCAAGATCAAGCTCATCAATGGCCGCACCCTCGAGGGCAGCATCGCGTTCGTCTTCTTTGGCACCGCCGCCGCGATGGCCGCCCTGGCGAACTTCCATCCCGAGGTCAGCTGGTCGGTTGCCCTGGCCATCGCGCTGATTGGCGCATGCTTCGGTGCCGTGGCCGAGCTGGTCACCAAGCGCGTCGACGACAACCTGGCCATTCCGCTGGGCGCCGCGTTTGGTGCAACACTCGCGACCTGGATGCTGTTCTGACCCGCTGGGAGTCCATCAAGGCCCGCTACCAGGACCTCAAGACCCGCTACGAGGAGATGGTCAAGCTCTACGGGGCGGTCGCCTTCATCACGTGGTTCGCGATCTTCTTCGCGACGTGGTTCGGTTTCTACACCGCCATCAACATGGGCTTCGACGTGGAGGGCGCCGCCGGCGGGACCGGCAAGATCGTCTCAGCCTACCTCGCGACCCAGCTCACCAAGCCGATCCGACTCGTCGCCACCTTGGTCCTGGTGCCGCCCATCGCCAAGGTCTTCCGCTGGTTCAGACCAAGCGAGGCCGACGGCAGCCCAGAACCACCAGGCAAACGTGACCCGCCCAAGGAAGTCGTTGCTGATTAAGCAGGTTGCAGCCGTCATCACTGCGAGAGCGACGACATAGCGACCCAGGGCACTGCCTCGCTTCCAGGCCAGGTGAGCCGCCGCTGCAAAGAGCCACAGATAGGTGAGGGGTCCAGCGATCCCGAGCTGATAGAGCAGCGTGAGGTACTCGCTGTGGGGATCGAGGTCTTTGTGGAGGACGAGGTGCCCCCCAAGCCCGTTGCCAAATGCAAAGCTGGTCCACCCGCCCGAGGCAAAGCTGGTGAACGAGTCCACCCAGATGTGGATCCGCGAGCTGCCAATCGAACCCCACCCTCCGTCGGGACGGGTGAGCGTGAGCAGGTTGCCGACTTCGGAGAAGCGATCTCGTAGCGTCGGGCTGAGGGCGAACACCGCAACCACGCCGAGAGTCCCGAGAGCCACGATCTTCCACCGCTTCTCGAGGAGGAGCCAGACGGCGACAAACCCGGCGACGAGGAGCCAGCTGGTTCGCACATAGGTGTAGTAGAGGCAGATCGCGCTCCCGAGCCCGGTGAGGACTGCCAGCCAGCGCCATGGACCCCGGTCCCGGAAGAATGCGTACACCGCTATGGATCCGACGCCGCTGGTGAGGACGGCCAGGTTGTGGTGGTTCCCGAAGGGACCGAGGAGGCGGTAGTAGCCGTGCAGGAGAAGTTCCCGCCGCTGCCCCGCGCCCAGCAAGAACAGCGACCAGATCACGGGGATCAGCGCCGCCACGAGCACCGCTCGAGTCCACCGCTCCGGCCGGTCCCGAGTGGTGGCGACCGCGGCCCCGAAGAGCAGAGGTCCGAGGTAGAGCAACACCCAGCGAGCCGATTGCACTGCTCCGCCCGGCCCTCGAAACGACGCGAGGAGCACGAGAACAGCGAATATCGAGGCTGGAATTACGAGTTCCCTCGGTAACTTTCTCCAGTTCATGCCGGCGATGATCCCGGCGCCGAGAATCAGGAAGACGGTCACCGCCGCACCCACGGAGAGGCCTCCCGGCAGGGTCGCCCACCAGATCAGATCCAGCCCTCCGCGCACGAGCAGCACGGCTAGGAGCACACCGCCGATGTTCCTGTTCATTGCACCCCGTGAGCCAAAGAGCATAGCCTGTCGTCGGAGGTGAAATGAGGCGGGCACTCGTCGTCACGGTGGTGTGGACCCTGGCATGCGGCGGAGTCGTCGGTGACGGCGACCCTGGGGCCAGCGACCCGGCCCAGATCCTGCTGGACAACCGCGAGTACGCGGGCGCCGAGACCAACCTCAAGGAGCGACTCGCAGCCGATCCGGGCGATCCGCTCGCCTGGCGCCTCCTCGGAGATGTGAGCTTCGTCCGAGGCCAGGACTTCAAGCAGCGCTGGAAGGAGAACCTCGCCAAGGCCACCGACGCCTACGCCAAAGCCGTCGCCGCCGATCCTGCCCGCTGTCGATCGTGGAACCGACTCGCCACCGTTGTTCAGGCCCGGGCCGCCCAGGAAGAGACGCTGACGCCAACAGAGACCTTGGACAAGCTGCCCTGGGAGGACGGGTGGTCGAACTGCCCCGGGCCGGCGCTGCTCTCCCTCGCCGAGAACCGCCTTCCCACCGAGGAAGAGCTCGACACTGCCTATGAAAAGGCCGGCAAGAGAGCCACCGAATACGACGCCACTCCCCTCGCCCGCCCACAGCTCGTCAAGGCCCACGAACTCCTGGACTACACAGGTTTGAGCTGGAAAGAGGGTTTTGATCGCCCGGCACCGAAGTCGGGAGGCGCCTTCGCAGTCCTGAAGTCGCCGACGCCCGCAGCGGGTGTGGGCGGGAGCAAACCGCGCACCTTCTCCCACGCCGAGGACATCACCATCCAGTCTGCCAGCGGCGGGAAGCTCGTGTACATGGATCGGCGGTTTCCTGCGACCAAGCCCGATAAAGGCATGGTCCTCGCCAAGGGATGTCCGGGCACGAAGTGGGATATCGAGGGTCCGGACAACTACCCCATGGGCACCTGCGTAAGGGGACCGGAGAGCCGGCGAAAGTCCGCTGTGTACAGCCTGGACAAACTAGTCTCCGCCGGCCCGGCACACTGGGAGCACAGCACCTTCCCCAAGGCCCGGGTGTCCTGGGATGTGATCGCCGAGGGCTCTGTGGTCTGCACGGGAGGACGGGTCGGGCGTCTCTATGTCGATACCCCGACCTGCAAGGTGGACTACGACCGCGCCATCCCGCAGAAACGTAGCATCCCCGCCGCCTCTGGGCTCTCCGCCGTCGATCGTGCCCACGCCGAGAAGATCGTGCGCGCCAAGCGCCTCGCCACCCTGTACGGAGAGGATCTCGCCGATCACCTCGCTGCTGGAGAGATCGCCGTCGGACTGCCCTACACGCTGGTCTCCTACAGCCTGCCAGTCATGACGGGCTGCCGGGGCCGCGGTCTGTACACCAAGGCGCGGATCGTCGACGGCTCCGTGACGTTCACCTGCCCGATGGAGGGCTACGACCACCTGTTCGTCGACATGGAACTCACCGCCGTCACCGCTCTCTAGCGCTGCCAGATAGGGCGCTCTCCAACCAGCTCTCCGTCCGCGCTGAGCCTGAGAGTGAGGATCGCCTCCCCCTTGGACCGCTCGCCTTCCAGCTTCTCCCAGCTCGTGGTCCATTCCGGTTCGAGCTCCATTGTCACAGTCTGCTCGACCTTTTCGTCTCGGAGAATCTCCCAGGTCGCCGAGACGGGAACTCCGATCCACTCGGCAGTGCCCAGCAGTGGGTCGCCGGGCCGAACGGACAGCTGGAGTCGGGTGCCCTCTGGCTCGTCGCTCTCTCCAACGCGGATCCCGAAGCGGGATGCGCCGCTGCGTCCCAGGGATGCTTCATAGGCCTCTTCCCGGATGAGAATTTCCTCGAAGATGGGCGCTGAAGCGTGCTTCTTTCCGTTCGGAACGAACTTCGCCGCCGGTGGATCTGGAGGCGGCGATCCCCCACAGCCCGGCGACTCCAGCCTGGGAAGTTTGTCCACTGGATAGGCGCGTTCGGCGAGTGCCAGCCGGTAGCGGACGTGAGCGTTCAGGCCATAGGCTTTGCCGTGCAGCGCATCTGGAAGCAGCCTCACCCCGTGGCGAGACAAGAGTGCGCGGCGAACGCCCTCGGCGACAACGAAGTCTCGAACGTCAGAATAGGAAGAGAAGTCTCCGGTGCGCGCCAGGAAGTGCACATAGGTCGCCGAGACAGGACTCCCGCCCGCATAGGCCATGGGCACGGACTTCAGTCGGGTCTCGATGCGCTCGTCCACGTAGCTGTCCCAAGTCGGGTACACGCCGCCGACGCTGTCGACGTGGGTCTGCCAGAAGCCATCCCAGCTCACTCCAGTGAACGTCTGAAGCTCTTCGCGCAGATCGACCGCACCCTCCTTGTGAGCGTACTTGCCATACAGAAACACCATGAAGTCGTCGAGGCCGACGCCGGCACGCTCTCGCATCGAATCATCGAGGATCTTCGCCGTGAGTGCGGACTTACGATAGTGCACGAACTCCCGCATCGCGTCACCGCGAACGTGGTGCTGACTCAGGGGCGGTTCGGTGCCTTCGAGCGTCAGAATCTCTTTCAGATAGCGATTGTAGAGCCGGTTGAAGCCCTGGTCCTTGTCTAGGATACCAGTGGCCTCGGTGCCGACGATCTCGACATAGGCGGCCCAGCCCTCGGTGAACCACTTGTCGCGGTCGGGGCCGATCATCAGTCCCGCAGCGCTGTATTCGTTGATCGGGTGCGCGAAGCGATGTCCGAGGAGCAGCCAGTTGTGCCGCTCGGACTTGTCATGTTCGTAGCAAGCGCCGTTGGCCCATGCGCCTCCCCAGACGCGATCGCCATCGGGCGCCCGGGGTAGCCACACCACCGAAAACGGAGCTCCCAGGTCGAAGCCATAGGTCTCGTGGAACCAGGCGCCGAGCTTGTCGGTGTCGGTGTGGAGACGGTCCGCCCACTCAGCCTCGAAGCTCTCTGGAGTGTAGACCCGCAGATCCATGTCGCCATAGGTGTGCACGGACTCTCGGAACGGCCCCAGCCCGACGCAGCTCCGCTGGAGTGCCTCGACGTTGACGCGCCGATCGAAGCTGTCGAGCACCAGCCAGTCTCCCTCCGAGCGGAAGGGAGTCGCGACTGTCCACCCCTGGGGAACATCGTATCGAACTCGGATATCCTCGGCGAGCCCCACGCCTTGAGGCATGGCGAAGATGCGCCCGTCGAAGGATGCCCAGTCCGGACCGATCCATCCCTGGTGCCCGTGCCTTCCAAGACCTCCCGGCTGGACCTGGTAGCGGGCAACCACCGTCTCGCCGGAGAATGCCGACAGCTCCCAGCGGTTCCCGTCTCGCTCGAAGGCGATGCTTGCTCCGGCGGCATCTGTGAAGGAAGCACGGTGAAAGCTATGTTCTTCGGGATCGGAGATCGCGACGAAGAACAGACCCTTCGAACCGCGCACACCGCTGACAGTCATCGAGACCTCGGCGCGCCCGTCCGATGGATCGGTGACGTCGACGACGATGGAGAGCGCGACCTTCCCCTCCTCCGGATCCGCCGGCACTGCGGGTATCGAGACAACGGGTAACCACGCGAGGAACAGCCCGATCCCGGCGATAGCGATGCGTGTGCGTCCGCCCAACTGACCTCCTGCGGCGCCCCTATCACCACAAAGTGTAGCCTGGCTGCAATGTTGCTGACCCTCCTCACAATCATCGGCCTCGCGAGCGCTTCCGAGCTGCCGCTGCCAGACTCCCTGGCGGCGCTGGCGCTCTCCGAGACCCGCCCCCGTGGACGGACGGCGTTCCCCCTCCAAGAGGCCGACTATGTACTCGAGTGGACCGGCGATGGCCTCCCCGACGTGACCCTGCGGATCCTGCCCGACACCATCGACTGGACCCGCACCGCCGATGTGCTCGTCGTCCCCACTGCCCGCCTCGAGATCGTCGCCACAGGAGTGTCCTCCGGAACCGCCCAGGCCGCCGGCTTCCAGCAACCTCTGGTCGTCAGTGATGGGATCGGGCGGGGCGAGCTCCCCATCGCGTTGCTGACAGGGGCCTTCAACCCAGTTCGCATCGCAGTCGAGCGCGACGGCGTCGTGCAATCACAGACGGCCGTCCTGCGCAGCACCAGGCAGGGATTGCCGCTGATCGCGCGGGACACGAGCTGCTCACAGCCGAAGCTGAAATGGAGCGCCCACGGCGAGTTCAGCGGGGACTGGGTCTACCTGGGATGTCGGTTGAGCTCGGTCAAGGGCGAGGGCCGCCGAACCGAGAGCCTCGAGCTGTACGCCCTGTGGGATGGAGCTGCGGCGCTAAGGGTCGGCGGCAACATCGCAGGGCCATCGCTCACCAACACCTGGACCTTCCGTCTCCGCCACCAACCCGCCACCCTCCGACTGGAGGACCTCGACGGCGACACCCTCGACGTCTCCTACGAGATCCGCCGTCGCGCCCACCACGGTGTCATCGGACTCACCCTGGGGCCGGCCTACTCGGACGGCCCGGCGGCACTCGTGCGCCCACACATCATGCTCAAGCTCGACGACAGGGCGTTTGCAGTTCTCTTCGACGCCTTCCTGCAGGGCCCCGACGGCTACATCAACGACATCGGGGGCTACTACAGCCGCGAGTTGGTCGCGCTCGCCGACGACCGCCTGCGCATCAGCACCCTGCTCGGCGCCCACATGCAGACCTTCGACCCCTCCCTGCCAGGAGACGTGGACGAGGCATTATCCAAGTTCGCTACCAATGTATCGAGGATCAGCCTCCCTCAGGGCCTGGACCTGTTCGTGCCCGACGCCGGAGCGCGTTCCTGGTGGCTCAGGGTCGGAGGGTTCGCGCAGCCGAAGTTCAGCGAGTCTTGGTACTACCAGGCCTACCTCCGATTCGGGCCCCGATCCTATGTAGAAGTCAACTACACCGCCTGGAATCAGCCCGAGATGCAACACGAACGCGTGAGCTTGATGTTCGGAGGCCAGCTCTTCCCGGTCCTATGACGCCATTTGCGCCTGGCAAAGCTTACTATTCACGACTGTCCTGTTTTGATACACCCCTTGGGAACGGAGAGGGGAACGAGCCGACTCTCCGCCCCTCGATCCCGGGTCTTTCGCCGAAGCACCGGCACACTGCGCGGCGACCGGGCACAGAACCGAAGCCATCTACCCTCTGAAGGGCTGACCGCTGACCGTCGATGGCTGATAGCAGGGCTTTCATGGTTCGGGGGGAGCGTACCTGCGGCAGCCGCGTTCTCCGTTCCAACGCCTCTGCGGGCTCGGGTGTCGCATGCCGCCCGACCCCCCACACCGGGAGAGATGCGTGGAGTCGCGGGGGGTCGGGGGCTAGCGAGGTGCCTGAATACTCTGCACAACCCGTGCCAACTTCAAATGCTTTGCCAAGATCCAAATAATGCAAGCGTGATCTACTGTTTCCCGACCTGTTGCGAAAGTTGCTCAACTCGATCATCCCACCATGAGGTGTCCAAAGTTGTGACATGTCTCATGACGAGACAGCTCGATCGCCCTTGCCCGGATTTTGTTTGGTGGAGGGCGCCGCACAGTCCACACTCTCGACGGCGACGCCGCGCGCAGAAAATCAGGCAGATCCTGGACGCTGCGGAGCAGATCGCTATTGCCGAGGCACCGGATGGGCTGCCGATGCACGCCCTGGCCGAAGCACTTCACCCGCGTGGGCGAGCGGAACAGTCCAGCTGTCGATTGCTAGCATCTGCTGCTGGAGCGCATCGTAGCCGAATCAACGAAAATGAAGGTCGAACCCAAGGCAGCGAGCCCGCATGCTCGGACGACCACCGCCAAAGCGGTCCGGAATGAAGCCCAGGGCCTCGCGAAGGCAACACGGCCGCTCCTGGCTAGCGCAACCTGCTCACTCACTGTGAGGCTGAACATATACCCCAAATGGTCCCAGTGCTGGCGTCCCCGAGCGGCGCCAGCGATCTGGGCGACGTCGGGTGTTCTGACGGGCGCCCTAGCAGGTTGATGAAACACGCGAGCCTGCGAGCGCATCTTCAACAACCTGCGCCGAGGGAGGTCGCTGCGTCGGTCCAGGTTGTCGAGACACAGAGAGCGAAAGTGAGGCACGAACGCAGCGAACGCGGCGCGGCAGGGATCGACACAGTGCCACCGGCCGGCAACGTGGCCCCTTTCAGCAACCTGCCTAGCGCCTATCTATGCCAGACCGAAGTAGTTCGACGTCACGCGGTCCCACTCCGGCGGACCTGCCGCCTTTGGCCGCCCCTGGTACTCGCACAGATGCACCACCTGGAGCAGGAGGTCGCGGGGATGACAGAAGCGCATCGGTCGCTTGGCCATCTTGTAGTGGCGCTCGATGAGGTACTTCACCGACCCGCGGGTCAGGGTCACACCCATCTTGTCGGCCAGGAGCTCCATGAGCTCGGCGAACTCGACCTCGTCGGGATCTCCGACGTGAACCTTGTACGGGATCCGGCGCAGAAAGGCCTCGTCGGCCAGGTCCTTGGGCTCGAGGTTGGTCGAGAACACCAGCATGCACTCGAAGGGGCAGGCGAACTTGCGCCCGTCCGGGAGCTTCAGGAAGTCGATCTGCTTCTCGAGCGGGAAAATCCACCGGTTGAGAAGCTCCTTTGGATCTGTCTTTCCGCGACCAAAGTCGTCGACCACCATCGTCCCGCAGTTGGCCTTCAGGTGCAGGGGTGACTCGTGCACGTTGCTCGTCTCGTCGATCTGGACCTCGAGCTGCTCCAGGGTGAGCTCGCCGCCAGCCACCACGGTCGGCCGCTTGATCTGGATCCAACGACCGTCGACGCGGGCCTGGGCAAGGACTTTGGGGTCGTTCTCGATCTCGACATGGATCGCCGGATCGAAGAACTTCACCAGGTGCCCGCCGATGGAGAGCGTGCGGGGGATCCAGATCGTGTCGCCAAAGCAGCGTGTCATGCGCTCGGCGAGGCTGGTCTTGCCGTTGCCCGGGTATCCAAACAGGAAGAGCGGCTTGGTGCTCGTGACAGCTGGACCCAGGCGATCGAGGAGATCCTCGGAGATCTGCAGATCGTGGAAAGCGTGGCGGAGCTCTTGCTCGCCGGGGTTGAAGCCCGACAGGGCCTGGGCTTTGACGCTGACCAGGTATTGTTCCCACGGAACCGGACACGGGCCCACGTAGTGGGTGATCTTCCGCGTATCCATTGTCTTTTCGTAGCCGATCTCCGACAGCTCGGAGATGAAGTCACCCAGAGCGGTCGTGGAGCGATGGTTGACCAACTTCTCCTGTTTGAGGTGGTTCATGACGTCTTTGATCAGACCCAGCGTCAGACAGGTCTCGACGGAGATCTGCTTGCCGGAGACCCCCTGCTTGCCGAGCATGAAGCGCATGACGAGGTGCATGGCCATGACCGGGTCGATGCCGAGCTCTTCCCAGTTTCGCGGCTGTCTCGGGATCCACTGGGCGGGCTCTTTGCGCTTGCGCTGCTTGGGAGCCTCTTCCGCTTTGGGTTTGGGGATCTTCGGACGCTCCGCCTTCACCCGGATCGCAGCCGCCGCAGCGTTCTGGGCCTGGGCCACCGCCTTTGGCACCGTCGCGGCGCGCGCTGGCTGATCTGCGTCCTCTCGAGGCGGACGGGGGATCGTCTTTTGAGTGGTTGTGAACTGCACGCTCGCGGGCACGCGCATACGCGGCGGTCCCTGGCGGCCTTCGGGCTTGTTCGGGTCACTGGACATGGGCGGACGATACCACTCGCGGTGATCGTCGGGTCAGGGCATGAGCAGCTGCTCCACCTGCCCCTCGCTCACCCAGCCATCGCGGACCTGAATGACCAGGCCGCGATCGAGGAGCTGCATGGTCGGCAGCGCGATCTGGTTGCCGTCGATGAAGCGTGCCGTGACCTGGAAGTTGCTGTCGGCGAGCACCGGATGGTGGATGCCAAAAGACTGCGCCCACTCTTGAAGATCGGCGCGGCTCGGCGTCTGACCGTAGATATTTTCGCCCAGCAGCGTGATGACCATCAGATCTTGTTGTTCGTGGTCATCGAACCAGCCCGCGAGCTCAGGGGCCTCGGCCTGACAGGGTCCACACCACGAAGCAGAGCCGACAAGGAGGACCACGTCGTCGCAGAAGTCCGAGAGCGTCACGTCCTCGCCGTACTGGCTCAGGAGGGTGAAATCTTGGGCGACCTGGCCGAGCTGGTTGCCCTCGTGCTGGACGTCGTTGCGGCAGGCATCGATGGTCCAGCCCGCCTGGTACGGGTGATCATCGGCGTTGTTCGGGTTTGTGTTGCCGAGGACCTCCTCGCCGTCGAGATAGCCGTCGCCGTCGGTGTCGGGGTTGTCCTTGTCGGTGCCGAGCTCGTCTTCTTCGGCGTCGGTGAGGCCATCGCCATCTGAGTCGACATCGCCAGCCGGGTTGGTGGTGTCGTCGTCGTCGTCACCGGGAACAACGTTGGTGTCCTCGACGCCATCCTCGGGCAGATCGTCGAGCTGGGTCGCCGTGCACGCCATCAGGGTGAGGAGGCTGCCCATCGCCAAGGACATTGTCACGCGCGTAATCGACATTCTCAGCACCCCTACTGTTGGTGCACTAGAATTAGCAGCCGAGAACACCGGTGTTGTCCAGAAGGTGCAAGCCATTGGCCAAGAAGAAGAACAGCCTCATCCTGCAGCTTCCCAGCGGAGAGGTGACCGTCACCAGCCCCGACCGCGTCTACTTCCCGGATCGCGGCTACACCAAGCGCGACATCGTCGAGTACTACCTGGCGGTCGCCGAGGGCGCGGTACGCGGGATCAAAGACCGGCCCCTCGTCCTGAAGCGCTTCGTGAAAGGCATCGGTGAGAAGCCGTTCTTCCAGAAGCGAGCACCAAAGTCGCGTCCGGAGTGGGTGGAGACCTGCATCCTGAGCTTTCCCTCCGGACGCACCGCCGAGGAGGTCGTGGTCCGCAACGTGCGCCAGCTCATCTGGTGTGTGAACCTCGGCTGCCTCGATCTGAACCCCCACCCGACCACCGACGCCGATCTGCACCACCCCGACGAGCTGCGGATCGACCTGGATCCGAACCCGGGGGTCCCGTGGTCCGATGTCTGTGATGTCGCCCTGCTGACCCGAGAAGTCCTCTCCGAGCACGGCCTGGTGGGGTGGCCGAAGACCTCCGGATCCCGCGGCTTTCACATCCTGGTGAGGATCCTGCCCGCGTGGGGATTCCGAGATGTGCGCAAGGCCGCCCTGGCCCTCGCTCGGGAAGTCGAGTCTCGCGCTCCAGGCATCGCCACCGCCCGCTGGTGGAAGGAGGAGCGCCAGGGAGTCTTCCTGGACTACAACCAGAATGCCAAGGATCGAACGGTTGCATCGGCCTACTCCGTGCGTCCACTCGAGGATGCGCGGGTGTCCACTCCCCTCTTCTGGCCAGAGGTCGACGGCTGCGATCCGGGTGCCTTCACCATCGAGACGGTCCCGGAGCGCTACCGACAGCAAGGAGACCCCCACTCCGGGATGGACGAGGTCGATCCCGGCGTTCTCGGCTCTCTCCTCGCTCTAGCCGACCAGCAGGAGGAGGCCGGAATGCCCGACGGCGCCTGGCCCCCTCACTATCCCAAGCAGCCCGGCGAGCCCCCTCGCGTCCAGCCTTCACGGGCAAAGGGTGCACGCAAACCGAAGTTTCCGCTCTTGATCATCGCCAATCATCCGGATCTGGAGCCGGCGATGGCGGGGCTGGAGCGGTGGAAGGCCAAGTATCCGGAGGCGGCGAGTCACCTGAAGCCGGCTGACGTGTTGGTGGACAAGCAGCGGGGCCGGTACACGACCTGGACGCGGATCCGAGTGAATCTGCAGCATGTGCCCGAGGAGCTTCGGCCCGCGCAGGAGACGCCGGATCCCGATGAAGATCCGACCCGGGAGTGGCGGGAGAAG
>PJEL010002803.1_pt1 | contig 15570 bp, 14 predicted proteins | sample 1853271 | NCBI WGS metagenome assembly PJEL01 (sample SAMN08108733, study PRJNA415343) | Invertebrate metagenome, whole genome shotgun sequencing project. | host: Globobulimina | place: Sweden: Gullmar Fjord | collected 2015-08
GATCCCGTCCAAGATGAAGCTGCTGCCGGCCGATAAACCGGACGAGGTCACAGAAATCACCTACGTCGAGATCGACTTCGACGCTGAAGTGCCCGCCTCCACCTTCTCACTGCAGGCGCTCAAGCGCTGAGGCCAAAATGTGGTTTCTGTTGACTGTTGCCTGGCGCAACCTATGGCGCCAGCGCCGGAGGTCTCTGATCACTGCGTCCGCCATGGCTATTGCCGTGGGGCTCTGCATGTCGGTGATCTGCCTCAATGACGGCTCGTACGGCTTGATGTTCGATCTGATGGTCGAACAACAGCTCGGTCACGTGCAGGTCCACAACCCGGAATACCCGGGCAAAGGCCAGATGTACGACACCATGACCGACGCCCACGACATGCTCGACAAGATCGACGCCATCGACGATGTGAAGTCGGCGAGCGCAAGGCTGAAGGGCTACGCACTGGTCGGCGGCGCCAAGAAGTCGGCGGGCGCGATGCTGGTGGGGGTCTTGCCCGAGCGCGAGAAGGCCATCACCAACGTCTCGAAGTTCATGAAACAAGGGGTCTACCTCGACGAATCGCCGCCAGGTTCAATCATCGTCGGGATCACCCTGGCCGAGGACCTCCAGCTAGAGATCGGCGATGAGCTGGTCGCCGTGACCCAGGCCGCCGACGGATCCATGGGCAACGCCCTCTACAGCGTCACCGGCATCTACAAGACCGGTTCGGCGTTGATGGACAAGGGCGGTGCCTTCATGCACCTCGCCGATCTGCAGGACCTGCTGGCGCTGCCCGATCAGGTGCACCAGGTGACCCTGCTCGGTCACGACTCCGAGAAACTCGAAGCCCTGTCGGCCGAGGTCACCGCGGCAGTCGGCGACGACAAGCTCGTGCAGACCTGGAAAGAGGCGAGCCCACAGACCGCGCAGCTCCTCAGCATGCAGGACATCGGCGCTGGGGTCACCCTGGGTATCGTCTTCATGGTCGCTGGCTTTGGGGTCATCAACACCATGATGATGTCTGTGTTCGAACGCACACGGGAGATCGGTGTCCTGCGGGCAATCGGCATTCGTCCAAGAAGAATGATCGCCATGGTCGTCATCGAGGCCCTGCTGCTGGCGCTGCTGGCCAGTGCCATCGGGCTCACAATCGGCGGTCTGCTGGACTGGTGGCTCATTGTCTACGGCCTCGATTTCTCCGCGGACATGCCGGACGGCATCGAGTTCTCGGGCATCGTCTTCGAGCCTGTCATCTACGGCGTGTTCCGGCTCGGACCCGTGCTCGCGACCCTCGGATCGGTGGTGTCGGTGAGCATGCTCGCCTCGCTGCTGCCCGCTTGGCGAGCGGCCCGTCTCAACCCAGTCGACGCCATTCGGGAGGGCTAGATGTCACAGATCCTCACACTCGCGCTCCGCAACCTGTGGCGGAATGGCCGTCGCACCCTGCTGACCTGCGCCGCCATCGCGTTTGGCCTCTGCATGATGCTCTGCATGGTCACCCTGCAGAACGGCAGCTACCAAGAGATGACGCGGCTCGGCATCTCCCAGCTGGCTGGGCACATCGTCGTACAGGCAGAGGGCTACCAGGACGACCCCAAGCCCGAGACCACTGTGTCCGAGGCCGACGAGATCGCCAGCAAGCTGCAGGACGCCTACCCAGAAGCGATGATCACCCAGCGACTGACCCTCGCGGGCCTGCTGGTCTCGCCAACCAACAACGTGGGTGCCGGGCTGCGCGCCGTCCTGCCGCAGACCGAGGCCATCGTGCTCGAGCTCGACGAAAAGATCGTCGAGGGGAAGTGGCTGGAGGCCGACGACGAGCGCGGCATCGTCATCGGCGTGAACATGGCCGACTCCCTCGGGGTCACCCTGAACGACAAGCTCGTCTTCATGGGCCAGAACGGTACTGACGAGATGGAGAGCCGACTGTTCCGGGTCCGCGGAATCTTCAAGACCGGTGGCGCCGAGCTCGACGGATTCCTCGGGTTCGTGCACCTCGAGGCCGGCCGCGCCCTGCTCCAGCAGCCCGATACCGCCAACCAGATCGCTGTTCACATGGACGACGCCAGGGAGGCATTCAAGGCCACCGATGACACCAAAGTCATGCTCGCTCGCCCAGAACTGGACATTCGCTCCTGGAAGGAAGCACTGCCAGAGCTGTTCGCGATGATCCAGCTCGACCGCAAGTCCGGCGACATCATGATGCTGGTCATCGGGGTCATCGTCGCCATGGGGGTGCTCAACACCGTGCTCATGAGTGTGCTCGAGCGAACCCGCGAGATCGGCGTGCTGATGGCCATCGGCATGCGCAAGCGCAAGATCGCGCTCATGGTGCTGGCCGAGGGCATGTTCCTGGGCATCGTCGGCGCTATCGGGGGCGTGCTCCTGGCCATCGCGCCCGCTTCCTACATGGTCTTCCATGGCCTCGACTTCAGCGCCTTCATGGGCTCTGAAACCATGGAGACCGAAGGCATCACCATGTCGGTCGTCATGAACGGCGCCTTCGATCCCGAGCGCATGGCGCTCTATTCCGGCACCGCCGTGCTCTTCACCATCCTCGCCGCGATCTACCCCGCCTGGCGAGTCACCCGCCTTCAACCCGTCGACGCCATGCGCCACCACTAGGAGCCAGCATGTCCATCGCATCCGTACACCAAGTCACTCGGGACTACGCCCAGGGCACCCACACTGTCCACGCCCTTCGCGGGGTCGATCTCACCGTCGAAAGCGGAGAATTCCTCGCCCTCATGGGGCCCTCAGGCTCCGGAAAGACCACCTTGCTGAACATGATCGGCGGCTTGGATCTGCCGACGAGCGGCACCGTCCAGATCGAGGGCAAGCAGCTCTCCAGTCTGTCCGCCGGCGCCCTGTCGGATCTGCGAATGGAGCGCCTCGGCTTCATCTTCCAGTCCTACAACTTGATCCCGGTGCTCTCGGCGTATGAAAACGCCGAGTTCGTACTTCTCCTGCAGGGAATGGGCAAGGCCGAGCGCAAAAAGCGGGTCATGGAGACCCTGGAGTCGGTCGGCCTGAAGGGCATGGAGCACCGACGCCCCAACGAGCTCTCCGGTGGTCAGCAGCAGCGGGTGGCGGTCGCCAGAGCTATCGCCGGAAGACCCGCCTTGGTCCTTGCAGATGAGCCCACCGCCAACCTCGATTCGCAGACCGGCAAGGAGCTCATCGAGCTCATGGCAAAGCTCAACGCCGAGGACGGGGTGACCTTCATCTTCTCCACCCACGATCCCAACGTCCGGGACGCCGCCCGGCGCGTCGTGCACCTGGTGGACGGAGAAATCGTCGAGGATCTATCGAAATGATCCCCCTGCTTGCTGCGGTGGCACTCGCCCAGGATCCCGCGGTGACAGCAACCGTCAGCGGCAACGCGAAGACCTTCGTGCTCGCGACCTTCCCCTACGAGAACGAGCTGCTGATGCCCGCCGGCCCCTATGGACAGGGTGTCGCGAGCGGGCGAATCGCCTTCGGAGTCGACGCCTTCGACCACTTCTCCCTGGAGATCCATCCCAGCTTCGCCGCCCAGACGGCCACCACCAGTCTGTTTGGGGATGCCGTGGGCACCGGCGTCGGATTGTCCGCTCCCGAGGTCGTCGATCTGACCTGGAACAATGACGACGACGGCACCCTGACGCTCACCGGCCGCATCGACTGGCTGTCCCTGCGCACCTCGTATCCGGGCATCGACGTGACCCTGGGCCGGCAGCCCATCGGCTTCGGCAACGGCATGTTCTTCACCCCGATGGATCTCGTCAATCCCTTTGGCCTCACCACCATCGACACCGAGTACCGGCCCGGAGTGGACGCGGTGAGAGTGGATGGTTTCATAGGAATGAGCGGCAAAATCACCGGAGTCGCCGCCTACGCCGGAGACTGGGATCTAGAGGGCACCGTGCTCGCGGTCCACGGCCAGGGAACGTTGGGAGTCACCGATCTCTCCGGCTTTGTGGGATCCATCCACGCCGAGCCCGTCTTCGGAGTCGGGGTGGTGAGCAGCATCGGACCGGTCGGCGTCCACAGCGACGCCACGCTCACTCTGCCCCAGGACGACGAAGATCCCTTCGTGAGAGCCGTAGTGGGCGGGACCTGGAGGCCCACCGGCACCACTTCCCTGACCGGCGAGGCCTATGTGCAGACCTTTGGCGCGAGCGACGCCGATCAGTACCTGGTCGTGGCCACTGCCGACCGCTTCGCACGGGGAGAGGTCTGGCAGATGGGCAGGTACTACGCCGCGATATCTCTGGGTCAGGAGATCACCCCCCTCATCAATGGCGGCCTCACGGTGATGGCCAACCTCCAGGATCCGAGCGCCCTTTTGGCTCCGAACCTGTCGTGGTCGATCTCCGAGAACAGCGATCTCTCCCTCGGTGGCTACGTCGGCCTCGGAAAACACCCCGACGAGGTCGATCCCCTCGATCTCATCAACCCAGAGACGTTCCAGCCCTGGGGTCCGAAGAAGCTCGCGAGCCGACTGGGCATTCAGAGCGAGTTCGGGCTGATCCCGGTGACGACCTTCGTACAGATGCGCTCCTATTTCTGAAGGCCCGATCCGCCACGTTGATCCGCGCCTCTCCACCCGGACCGACCCGCCGGGACGTCCTCGAATCCGATCCCCTCCCAGTCCGCGACCACCTCCCGAGCCAACGCAACATCAAACGCCACGCTTCGTCGGAGGTTGGACTCCGGCTCGCGTCGCACTACGATCCTTCCACCGCTCGCCTACTTGTACATCAGGGCAAACGCCACATCCGAGGGCGTCTTGTAGTCCACCATGCCCCGCACATAGAGCGTCACGAAATAGGTACCGGTCGCCGCGGGCACGAACTTCAGCGTCGGTTCGCGGTTGTCGAGGCTGTCGCGGATGACGATCTTGCCCTTGCTGTCGTAGAGGATGATGTCCAGATCGCGCACGTTCTCGTCGGCACAGGTGAGCACCTCGTAGGTCTGGCCCTTCAGCAGGCTGGTCTGGTAGTGCCTTGCTCCGCCATACTCCAGGTTAGTACTAGATAGAGTGCGCAACTGCCACTTCGTCATATACGCGTCGGCGACCTTGGTGAAGGCACACTCCTCGGCCTGCGACTTGTCCGCGTAGGCGGGGGTTCCGAACAACAGGGGCAACAGGGCGAACATCGCGGTCTGGAACATCGGGCCTCCAATCGGACGGCATCTTACAGGCGCTGTCTACACAGGCGGCGTGTTGGCCATCATGCGCAGGCCGTGGACACGCAGGGCGGCGAAGATTCCAACGGGTATCAGCGCGAACATCTCCCAAGAGCGGAACTCGATATCGAACCCGACGGAGTGGAGGATCCCGGCAAAGACCGCGGTGAAGATGAAGCCGTTGAACAGAAGGACCAGGTTGCCGCCAACGCCGGCTGTTCGCACGATGTCCCAGCTGGAGGGCCCCTTCATCGCCGAAAATCCAAGCGCTCCGAGGAAAGTCATGACGATGAAGGCGCGGAGCAACCAGCCGTCGTGACCAGTCCCCCCGAGGCCGAGAACCACCGCCCAGACGCCACAGAAGCCCCCCACCCACCGCATGCGCCGACGGGCCGGCTCGGGCATGGCCGTGTCGATGTGGCCCCAGCCAAAGGCGACGCCCGCTCCGGCGCCGATGATCAGCGCAAGCTCGAGCAGGAACAGGACAAACGGACTCATGCGAGGTGCTTGGCTCGGGTGGCCAGGGCAGCGATGTGCTTCAGGAAGGCGACGAGTTGATCGGGCGTGAGGCCGTCGGGAACATGGCCGCTGACGCGGATCGCGTCGGGCTTGACGCGGAGCAAGGCGCCATGACGGCCGAACTTGACGGCCTCCCGGGCGCTATCGATGGCCTGCTGATCCACTACCAGGCGCTCTCCCGCCTCGTTCTTGCAGGAGTAGGTCTTCACGCCGTCCTGCACCTCGGTCGGACCGGAGATCCCGAACAGTGACAGGCCGATATTCGGCATTGCCTCTGGGCTGAAGCCGGCGTTGCCCGTCCACGGCAGGGTGAGCACAAGATCGTACATCCAGCCAAAGGTCAGAAACCGGCTGCCGATGTCCGCGGCCGAGAGGATGCCGCCCTGGCGCCGAAAAGTGAGCCGGAACTCGTGCCCATCCACCTCTCCCTTCAGCCTGGGGCTCAGCAGGCTCCAGAGCAGGGAGCCGAGCACGATCTCGGTGCCGGGAAGCTGTGCGGACGCCTCCTCCAGGAAGGGACGAGCGCGGCCACTGCGGGAGCGCTTCATCATCAGCAGTAGTGCCAGCGAGAACACAAGGCCAACCACCAGACTGCAGCATCCGCCTGACAGAGCGACGGCGTATCCCATCGTGCCGTCCGCACTGAGGAGCGCGATGGAGATGAACAGCATCGCCGGCATGAACCCGACCATGGGCATCGTGAACAGCATCATGATGCTAGTGATCTTCTCGAAGATGGTGGTGTCGAACACGTAATCTCCTCCCCGAGCAGTCTATCCATTGGCAGCCGGCGTGGGAGGCCGGCCGCTGAGAGCTTCCTGCGACGCGTTGCGACAAGCATTGCGACCCGCATCGCGTGAAGAGGACTGCACCAACAAGGAGTCCCTCGTGATCACGCTCATTCTCGCCTTCTCCATCATCGACAAAACTGGCGAACACACTGACTACGCCGCGGTCGAATGCGTCGATGAAACCTGCGAAGTTTGGACGGCACCGGCAGACACTGGGGTCGTGACCCTGGCTGGCGTCGTCGTCGACGAGGACACTGCCAAGGATTTCTCCGACGTCTCCGGACTCAGTCACCTGATGAGGCTGGTCGTGGATGGCTCCGGATACCAGGCGCAACCAGAGATGGACGCCGGGATCCTGGTCGCATACGCGAGCGGCGATCTCGCCGACCCGGTCTGGACGGGGGACGTCTGGAACCAGAGCACACTCACCGCGGAGCAGCTGAAGGAGTCCCTGGACGAAGTGCGGACACATATCGATGACGAGGCCGGGGAGGCGGCCAAGGAGATGGACGCCACGGCCTACGCCGCCGGCAAGATGGTGACCTTCGGGCAGCGGGACCTCGTCGCGATCGTGACGTCAAAACGGCAATAGACTCCCGTTGACGCTCCTGGTGCGCGAGTGCCGCTCACACCGAGATCACCACCTTGGACGGCGGACGCCCGTGCATCAGGTAGTTCATGGCCTCGGCGATCTCCGCCATCGGGAACTGCCGGTCGATGGCTGGCGCAACGATTCCAGCCTCGATCCACTCCGAGAGGGTGAGCAGATCGGAACGGTCCGCGGTGGCAACGAACGGGGTGACGCGCTGGCTGATGAACGGAGCCTGGATCAACACCGCCAACAGCGGCCCCATCGCGCCCAGCAAGCCCTCTTCGGGACCCCCCACCGGAACGAGGGTTCCCTTGGCCTTCAGCACCCGCCGGCACTGGCTCAGGGAACGGTTGCCAACAACATCGAACATCACGTCGAACCGACGCTCGCAGGCTGTGAAGTCCTCCGTTTCATAGGGAATGACGTGATCGGCGCCCAGTGAGCGGACCAGACCTACATTCCTCTCGCTGCAGACGGCGGTGACCTCGGCTCCAAGCGCCTTGGCAATCTGGACGGCGAACGTTCCAACCGCGCCGGTCGAACCGTTGATCAACACCGACTGGCCGGGCCCTACCCTGCCCTGGTTCCGCAGACCCTGCAGCGCAGTCAGCCCCGAGATGGGTATCGCCGCCGCCTGCTCGTATGTCAGATTGTGAGGCTTTGGCGCCACCAATGAAGCCGGGACGCACGCGTACTCTGCCCAGATCTCCCCGAAGTCGAGCTGTCCGTAGACGGCCTGCCCGATCCTCACCTCCGAGACTCCGCTCCCGATCTCCACCACATCGCCGGCGAAGTCCATTCCCATTCCCCGCTTCGATGGGCTGAAGAGCCCTGACATCAAGCGGATCGGCGCTGGCCTGCCCTGCATCAGGTAGCGGTCGCCACGATTCAAGGACGAGGCTCGAACCCGGAGCAGCACCTCGTCGTCCCTCGGCACTGGACGGGCGATCTCTTCGACTCTCAGCACATCGGGTGGGCCGTAGGCGTCGCGAACGATGGCTCTCATGATTGCTCCAATCGGTTGGTGCATGAAACATCACCTCTCTGGAGTCGGTGGGCCGCCGCCGAACGGTGAGCGGTACATCCGGATGTCGAACGGTCCCCAACACCGGCGAGTGGTCGGCGCAAGAATCGACTTCGTGATCCGGGCGGGCGGACCGATGAGAAGCGCGTTCTCTGGAGGGATGCATGAGGAAGACCTGCGCGTTGTGGCTGTTGTTCGTGGGTTGCAAAGAGGTCGAAGAACCACCGACCAACACCCCCGACGAGACACTCACCGGCGCGAACCAGTGCGCAGGGACGCCAGGGGGCGCGCTGACTCCTCCGGCCACCGAGGTCGTGGACTACGTAGAGGACGGCGGCTTCGAGAATGCCGGCCTGGCGTGGACTTTCTCGGGTGACGGTCAGGGCTCGATCACTTCGGACCTCGCCCAATCCGGCGCCTCGAGCTTTCACGTGATCGTGCCCCCGGGCGGCAATGTCAGCCTCGTGCAGACCGTGGAGTTCGTAAAGGGCTTCGACTACACTCTCGGTTTTCAGATCCAGGGGAGCCTGGAAGGAAGCCTGCTCGCAACCCTGGATTCCGGCGCAGCCGCCCGACCCGAGCTGTCCCTGCCGACCGCCCCGGAGATCTGGCCCGATTGGACCGCCCAATCCATCACCGGGGACATCTCCAAGAACCAAGAGGGAGGTTTCGCGGTTCGTTTCGACGTGGGAGGCCCAGCGGATCTGTACCTGGATGACGTCACGGTCACCGCCGATGTCTTCCAGCAAGTCGCCGTATCGACGGTCCCGGCCGCCCCGCTGTACCTGCTCTGGCACATCCACATCGAAAACCCCTCACAGCTCGAAGACAGCGAGGAGTACTTTCGCGCCAAGGCCAAGGTCTTCGAGGAACTGGCAAAGATCTTCGACCTCCACGGGGCAACGCTGAATATTCAGCCGGAGCTGCCGATCTTCACCGGCGCCGCTACTTGGGACCCCACCTGGGCGCAGCGGCTCACCGACGGCTACGGAGTGGCCTGGTCTACCCATACCCACGGTCCAACCAACCCCGATCCCACCATCGACGACGTGCTCGCGTACGTGGACGAGCGCCAGCAGATCATGGAGGAGGCCAGCGCAGGTCCGGTCACCGATCACAACGGAAACTTCGATCAGGCTGACCTGGGCGCGCTCGCCGAGCTGGGGTTCGCCACCCTGTCCGCCTGCAAGATCGCCGAGACCCAGCGGGCACCGGAGGGCTACTACCTCAACCCATGGCGCCCGTCAGTGGCGGTGGTGGGCGACGACGAGGCATCCTGGGCCGTCCATGATCGAGGAGGTTCTCTGGTGTTCATTCCTGGAACGGGTTCCTCCGTTGTGCGAGTGAAGTCCCAGCAAGAGGGCCTGGTGGAGAGATATCTCACGGCAGCGATGTCAAAGGTTGATCCGGGACAAATCAACGCGTACGGGTTCGTCGACCACGTCGATCACCTGTTCTCGCGCCAGGGACTGCCGGTTGCCGAATACGTGGAGAGCCAGGAGTTCCAGGCAGATCTCTACGCCTACGAAGTGATGTTCGACGAGGTGATCGACCCGTTGGTGGCTTCGGGACACGTGGTGTGGGCCAGTCCCGACGAGGTACGCGTGGCCTTCGAAGCGTGGGAAGACGAGGTCTGCCCTCGGTCGGACTGAACACCCTCTTTGCGACGAGCCGAGCTCGGGCGTGTCACACTTGTCGAGCGTCAGGACCGGAGGGGACGTGTCAGCTCTGCTAGCGATGTGCCTGTCTACGATGGCAACCGCCGATCCCGGTGTTCTCGACGTGAACGGCGACGAAGACCGCAGCCCGTACTTCGATGATCTCCTCGCCCACTGGGAGACAGGTGACGGGCCGATGGGCATCGTCAACGGCGAGACCACCAGCGACTATCCCGCCACGGTGTCTCTCTCGGTCGAATATGGCGGCACGCAGAGCTTCTGCTCCGGCACCCTGATCCACAAACGTTGGATCCTCACGGCCGCTCACTGCCTTGAGGGTGTGGAGAACACGATGGGGCCGATGTCGGAGCTGCGGGTCATTTTCGGCTCTAGCATCAGCAATGTCGACAAGGCCATCGGCTGGGAGGAATATCACTACCATCAGTCGTACAGCTCCTCGGACTTCGACTGGGACATCGGACTGGTGAAGCTCGCCGAGCCCGTCGAAGACATCGCGCCCGTCGTGGTCAACGACGAGCTGCCCGATGACAGCTGGATCGACAGCAAGCTGACGTTCGTGGGCTTTGGCGTCACCAGTGACAACGCCCAGGATTCCGGTATCAAGCGGACCACCGATCTCTCCATCGTCGACTACGACGATCAGTTCATCTTCACCTTCGACCCCAACACCAACACCTGCTACGGCGACAGTGGCGGTCCCGGCTATGAAGTCACCAAAGACGGTCTGGAAGTCGCCGGAGTGGTGTCCTACGGAGAGGGTGGCTGCGTCAATGGCGGCGGCACCGGCAACACCAACGTCGCCGAGTTCATCGACTGGATCAGCGAGTACGTGACGCCACAGCTCGAGCCTCCCAAGCCCGACCTCGGCGGAGACGGAGGCCTCGGTCTCGGGGTCGCGCGCGATCTGAGTGACAGCCCCTTTGCCTCCGATCGGGCAGGCTCCGGCGCTCAGCTCGGCTGCTCCTCGACGGGTGGTGCGCCGAGCGGCTGGTTTGCCCTGCTGGCACCGCTCGCGCTGATGGGCAGAACGAAGGGCTCCCGGTACTAGACCTGCACCCTCAAGGCCACGTCCCATGCGCCGATGAGGATGCAGGAGTCAGGTTGGCCGTCGGAACGAGCATGGATCCCTCGAGTCGCCACCGCATGGTGTTGCTCGTACGTGTGCTCCTTGTCGCCTCCGTGCTCGGTCTCTTGTCGCTACTCCCGTCATTCATGGCCCCACTGCCCAGCTATGCGTCGACGATCCTGCTTCCCTCCGCTCTGGGACTGGTGTTTTTGGCCGCGGGGTACAGCTTCGTGTTGTGGCTCGCGCGCCACCCGGACCCGGTGCCCGCCCGCAGAACGCTGTTCGGGGTCTGGTGGATCTACGGCGTTTCGATCCTCGCAATCTACCGACCGGACATGCCTCCCCTGGTCGCGGCCCTGTTCCTGTCCATCGGCGCTACATTCTTCGCCGTGGTCCTCGTCACCGGGGTTGTGCTCGTGCCGCGGCAGGAGGCGCGGAGGACGGTCTTGGTGCTGTTCAGCGGCTACGTGCTGCCGGTTGTGGCCCTCATCCCGCTCCACGAACCCGGAGATGAGCTGCTGACGTATCTCTCGATCGTAGTCCTCAACGGAGTCTTGATCAGCGCGGCGGCTCTGGCGGCTCTGGTGCTGAGTCGCGACCTGGGGAACGCTCGGGACGAGGCCGAGGCGCGTCGCGAGCAAGAGCAGGAGCTTCGGCGGGAAGCGCAGCTCGCCCGCGAGTTGGCGGAGTCTGCAAACAGCGCAAAGAGCGGATTTCTCGCAAACATGTCCCACGAGCTTCGCACTCCGATGAACGCCATCCTCGGCTATGTCGAGCTCATCCAAGAGGCCGCGGAGGACGGCGACCTCACACAGTTCAACCAAGACCTCGGACGCATCGGCAGCGCGGCGAACCAGCTGCTCGGTCAGATCAACGCGATCTTGGACCTGTCGAAGGTCGAGGCCGGCAAGATGGAGGTCCTCATCGCCGACGTGCGACTGGCGGACGAGCTCCAGTCGCTCGTGGCCACGCTGCAACCCATGGCAGCAATGCGCGTGAACCAGCTCTCTCTGGAGCACACCCTCCCCGAGGTGGTGCGCACCGATGGACAAAAGATCCGGCAGATCGTGCTGAATCTAGTCTCCAACGCCATGAAGTTCACCAAAGGCGGCAGCATCACCGTGTCCGCCGACCTGGACGGCGAACACCTGGTCGTGGCGGTGCAGGACACCGGCATTGGCATCGCCCCCGACCGCCTGGATGCCGTCTTCGATTGTTTCGAGCAGGCCGACGCCAACACCGCCAAGCACTTTGGAGGAACCGGCCTGGGCCTGGCCATCTCTAGACGCTTCTGCAAGTTGCTGGGTGGAGATCTCACCGTTCAGAGCTCGCCCGGTGAGGGATCCCTGTTCTTGATGCGGGTGCCGGTCGGAACGGCAAGCGCAAGAGCGGAGACCCCGTCGGCAATGAGCCGCTCACAGTCGGCGGACGGCGCTCAGAACCGCGAGGAAGATGGCCTCCCGGTCTCCAGCCAATAGTCTCAATCTGCAATCGATGAGGGCCATCGTCCGTCTAGCTGTGTGAGGGCCCGACATGGACACCGATGCACTCGCAGAACTACTCAACCGAGGCTACCGCTACGCAAGGGCACTGACATCGGACCCAGTGATGGCCGAAGATCTGGTCCAGGAGGGGTGGTCCGCGGTGCTCGCTGCCCGTGGACCGCACACACCCGGCTATCTGTTCCGAGCAATTCGCACCCGGTGGATCGACGGCCAGCGTCGACAGAAGGTCGTGCAGATGGAGGCCCTCGAGCACCCCGATCTGGTGGTCGCACCTCCCATGTCGAGACCCTCCGACCACGCGTGGCTGTGGCAGGCGTTCGACTCGCTGCGGCCGGCCGAGCGGGAAGCGCTGTTCCTGCCGGAGGAGATCGCCTATTCAGCCCGCTTCGGCGAGATCTCCGTCGAGCGGTGGACAAGCCCCGAAGAGTAGGCCGAACCTGGTTACCGGGCAATAGCGAAAACCTCGCCGGATCAAAAGCCCTCCGTTCCTGCCCCGGTCCGCGCTGGGTTGATATGTAGCCTCTCCAGCGGAGGGTGAATGTCTGGCGTTATCGGCTTCGTACGACCACACTTGCGTGAGATCCGCCCCTACATCCCGGGCAAACCCATCGCCGAGGTGCGACGAGAACTCGGCATCGAGGGGCAGATAGTCAAGCTCGCGTCGAACGAGAACCGGATGGGCACCTCCAAGCTCGCCCTCGAAGCCATCAAGGCCGAGCTCGACAAGCTCTGGCTCTACCCCGAAGACTCGGTGTTCTACCTGCGCGAGGCCCTCGCCAAGTTCCACGGCGTGCCCGAAGATTGGATCGTCATCGGCAACGGCGCGGTCGAGGTGATCTACCTGCTCGCCCAGGCCCTGCTCGGCCCCGGCGACGAGGCCATCATGGGCGACCCGTCGTTCATGATCTACGCCATCATGAGCCAGATGAACGAGGCTGCGGCCGTGCAGATCGGGCACCCAGAGCACCGCAACGACCTCCCGGCCTTCGTCGACGCGATCACACCGCGCACCAAGATCATCTGGGTCGACAATCCCAACAACCCCACCGGCACCTATGTGCCGCGAAGCCAGGTAGAAGACTTCGTGGCAAAGACGGCGGGGCGAGCCATCGTGGTCCTCGACGAGGCCTACCAGCAATATGTCGACCATCCAGAGCTCAGCGACGGCATCGAGATGCTCAAGGGCGGCGCCGAGCACGTCGTGGTCCTGCGAACCTTCTCCAAGATCGTGGGCTTGGCAGGCGTGCGCTGCGGCTACGGCATCATGCACCCCGAGCTGGCCTCCATCGTGCGCAGCATTCGCATCAAGTTCTCGGTGAACGCACTGGCACAAGCCGCGGCGTTGGCGGCTCTCAATGACGAGGATCACATCCGCAATGCGCGCGACATGATCCTGGATGGGCGCACCTATTTCTACGGGAACCTGGAGCGCTTGGGGCTGCACTACCTCAAGACCCAGTCCAACTTCGTGTGGATCAAGCTCGGGCCCGACTCCAGGGCGCTCACCGAACAGCTCATGACCGAGGGTGTCATCGTGCGACCTGGCTGGATCTTTGGGCAGCCAGAGTGGGCGCGGGTCACCATCTCCACCGAAGAAGAGAACGCCTTCTTCTTCGACAAACTCGAGCGCTGCCTGGCTTAAGGTCGCACCATGCGACAGCTCGAAGCCATCTCCCTGACCCTGAACCTGGTCTGTGATCAGTGCCATCAGGGCATTCACGTCGCCGGGCTCGTGGAGCGTGTGGTCTGCCCACACTGCGCGGCCCACGCCAAGACGGACTGGGCGGGTTTCTCGAGCATCGTCCTGGAGGGGCTGCTGAAGCGACCCGGGCGCAGCCAGTCGTACAAGTTCATGGCCCGGAACGGCAGCGGCAACATCGACGCCAGACACGGGCTGCCCCGCTGTGGAGAGTGCGACGGCTCAATCCCCCTCGATGCCATGGGCGGAGGCCGCGATCTGGTCTGTGTCGAGGGTCACCGCGTGGCGGTCCGAGAGGCCACCGAGCTCGCCACCCACCTGATGCCCGGCGCCCTGTGGATCGTCGGAGAGGGTGCCACAGCCGAGGCTGAGGAGCAGAAAGAACAGGCCCCGATCCTGCTGAATTGCAAGGCCTGCGCCGGAGATCTCCGCCTCGATGGCGACACCGACCGCGACCTGACTTGCCCCTATTGTTCGAGCCTGAACGTCATTCCCGACGCGCTGTGGATCCGCCTGCATCCCGAGCTCCAGCCCCGCACATTCGGCATCATCGCGGCCTGGGGAGACGACGAGCAGCTGGCGTTTCGGCTCTCCTGTCGACTGGTGGCTCTGAAGCGCTCCGGCAACCGCAAACCCCTCATCGAGCGCGAGCACGAGCTCACGGAAAACTGGCCCACGCCGCCGGGTGACGCGCTGTGCTGGGCGGCGAATGGGCGCAGCGGCGACGAGCGGTCGCGGCTGGCTACCTTTGGGGACCTGCCGCCCAAGCTGGTGCAGATCCTCGCGGAGGACCGCGCGACGGGAGTGCGAATTGCCGTGGCCGGACGCCCAGATCTCTCCGAAGCACTGCAGGCACAGCTCGCCGGAGATCGAAAGACCGGGGTCCTGCTCGCCCTGCTGGAGCGCAGAGAGCTAGCGGCCGCGGCGGCTGAGATTCTCGCCACCTCGAAGCAGGACCGCCTCCTCGATGGGCTGGTGAAACGAGACGACCTGTCGACCTCCACCCGACTACAGCTGGCGCGATCCGGTCGTCCAAAGCCCCTGCAATCGCTGACTGCAGCCGAGGTCGCTGTGCAGGATCTGGCCGGGCTCGCCGAGGCCACCGATCTGGTCGAGGCCCGCCGCCTCGTGGCCGAACACCCGCAGGCGCCCTCGAATCTCCTCGAAGAGCTGGCAGCAGATCCAGAGATCGCCATTCGGCATGTCGTAGCCGCACACCCCGCATTGCCGCCAGCGGCCATCGAGACGCTGATCTCCGCGGAGGATCCCAGCATCCTGCACACCCTCGCTCACCGAACCGGAGCCCCGGCGGACCTGCTGAAGCGACTGGCCAGCCTGGGCGGCGACCTTCACAGGACCGTGCTTCGACGGCCCGACTGCCCCCCCACCCTGGTCGACGAGGCCGCCCGGTCCGACGATCCCGCGCTGCACAGGATCGTCGCCCGCCACGAGGCCGCAGACGAGGCCACTCTGGTGGTCCTGGCCGCCCGAACCCAGGATCCCGAAACGATCTCGGCACTGCTGGGCAAACAGCGGACC
>PJEL010002804.1_pt1 | contig 15569 bp, 14 predicted proteins | sample 1853271 | NCBI WGS metagenome assembly PJEL01 (sample SAMN08108733, study PRJNA415343) | Invertebrate metagenome, whole genome shotgun sequencing project. | host: Globobulimina | place: Sweden: Gullmar Fjord | collected 2015-08
CTGAATACCAATAGCTCGAAGCAGATGATCGCGTACTTCTATGGACATTGTATGATCAAGCCATATGTGAATCGAACTACAGGGAATGCTACGTGTGATGCTGTGGCTCTATCGAGGATTGCGAGGAAGAAGGTCCGTGGATCTGCTGAAGCAAAGATGATCATGAATCACAGGAAGCTACATAAGCTGGTGAGTACATACTTTCGTATCGTGGTAGATGATGATCAGCGACTCAGATGTAATCATCAAGTAGCAGGGACAGGATCTGGAAGGATCTCTACCAACAAGACTTACTTTGGTACAGGTACTAATCTTCAGAACCAACCAGAGGAATTTAAGAAGTACCTGAGAGCTGATGAGGAGTGGATCTTGACTGAGTTGGATTTGGCTAAAGCTGAGGCTCACTGTGTAGCGTTCCTGTGTCAAGATGCAAACATGATCCACTCATTTGAGAGTGGTATTGATGTACATAGTTTTAATGCAAGTAAGATCTTTGACGTACCAATCGAGGAGGTGACTAAAGAAGCTAAAGAAGGAAAGGTTCCTTATAGAAGAACTAAGCGTTATATGGGGAAGAAGGTTGTTCATGCCAGTAATTATGCGATGGGATCGATGACTTTCAGTGATAATCTGGCAAAAGAAGATGTGTTTATGAGCAAAGGTGAGTGTGCGAAGCTGTTGAAGGCATATCAGATCCGCTTTCCAGGTCTTAGAAAGTGGCATAGATCCATCGATAGGCAAGTATCTGAGAATAGAGTGCTGTATAATATGTTCGGTAGACCTAAGAGGTTCCTTGGTATGCTTGAGGCTGCTACTTTCCGGAATGCATACAGCTATATTCCACAGAGTACAGTGGCTGAGTTGCTGAATCGTGGGATGATAGCTATGTACCATGATCCAACATTTCATTTATATGATATGAGATTTAAGATGCTGGCTACAGTCCATGACTCAGTGATCATTCAAACTCCAAAGAAGTATGTTAATGCGTTGCCTGATATATATCGTAAGATCCATGAGCATATGACTCATGAGTTCACACACAAAGGAAGGAAGTTTACGATTGGTCTTGATGCTAAGATAGGTACTAATTGGGACAAGAAGATGATCGAGCTTGATGATTTCGAGCCTGATACCGTATATGATGCATGTAAATCTTTAAACTTTATGTAAGGAGGCTTATGAATGACATCATTGTTACGCAGAAGAAGAGTGCTGTGCTTGAATCTATCGATGGTAGAGATATTGGCATGGAGCTTATGAGTAGAGGTATGCCAATCAGTAGTCGCCGTCATCAACTACGCTATGGCACATTGATAGTGTCAGACGCTGGAGATAACATAATCTTTAAATGGACTAAATACAAAGGAAATGCCTGTGACTCGACAACTCGATAATTGGTTGGAACGTTATATTGATTTCACGCAGAACACAGAGCCACCTGTACTATATCATTTATGGTGTGGTATAGTAGCAATTAGTTCGTGCCTACAGAGGAAATGCTACATCAATTGGGCATATGAACAGACAATTTATCCAAATCTTTATGTAGTTTTGGTTGGTCCACCTGGAGGAAGGAAGGGAACTGCAATGAAAATTGCCAAGAGACTCTTAAGGAAGGTAGATATCTTCATTGGAGCTGATTCTCTTGGTAGTACACAAGCACTATACCAAGAAATTAAGAGTGCAGAACAGTATTACATTGATCCTATAGATAATTTAGAGTGTAATCATAAAAGCTTGAGTGCCTGGAGCGAGGAGTTTAAGGTTTTTCTAAGTACTACTGATCCAAGATTCATTACCAACATCACTGATTTATTTGACTCTCCAAACTCATGGAGATACTCTTCGATAGGTAGAGGAGTGGAAGATCTGTCTAATTGCTGGCTCACTATCTTTGGAGCTACTACACCAAGTCAATTACAATCTGGATTGAACTTAGATGCAGTAGGTGGAGGGCTAATATCAAGAATTATCTTTGTGGTAGGGTATGGTAAAGAGAAGAAAGTAGCAAGAAGCTCTATGTCTAAAGAGAAAGAGGAACTTAGTGAGCTTTTATATGAGGATCTGGAGAATATTAAGGACATTACTGGTGAATTTACGACGTCTAAAGCGTTTGATGATGCTTATACTATCTGGTATAACAGTCCAAAGGCAGAAGATGGGGTAGATAATGGCAAATTTGAAGGCTATAATCAACGTAGAGCGCTTCATGTCAGAAAACTTTGTATGGTTATGTGTGCAAGCGAAAATAATTCTAAACATATCGAGCTTCACCACTTTCATCGAGCATTAGATGTACTTGAAATGACAGAACGAGAGATGCAGAATGCATTTTATGGTATTGGACAAGGATCACATGCAAACACACTGGCAGAAATAGCTAAGTATATTGAATCAGAGAAGACTGTACCCCATAAAGAATTACTTAAGAGATTTAAGCAAGATACTTTGGGTAAAGACTTTGAATCATTGATAGATACTTTAGTACAGACTGGAGAAATAAAACGTGACTATGACACAAAGAAAGCTTGTCACATCACAGCTACTCCAGATATAAATACAGGAGAGGAAAAAGACTTTCTTGACAATGAACTATTTAAACACTTAAAAAAGGAGAAACAATCATGAACGATTACATCCAAAGAGCAATGACATTAATCAAGAGATTTGAAGGACTGGAGCTTAAAGCCTATAAGCCTACACCAGATGATGTCTGGACCATAGGCTTCGGTAATACCGTTGAAGTATCTGAAGGAAATACAATAAATCTTGCAGAAGCCTATGAGCACTTAATCGTCAATATATCTATTGTAGATGCTTTTATAGATCATCATGTTAAAGTGAAGTTGTATGAAGGTCAGCGAGCAGCGATCATAAGTCTCATCTATAACGTAGGAATAAGCTCTTTTAAGGTATCTCGTGCTCTGAAGCATCTCAACAATGATGATATGGAGGAGTTTAAACGGGAGGCTTTTTCTTCTGAACTTGGCTGGACCAAGCAGAAGGGTAAGGTATTGCCTGGACTCGTGCGTCGAAGGGCTATAGAGCAGATGGAGTTTGAGCTTGGTTAGTTAAAGTCTTCAAGAGTATGTGCAGATTCTGCAGTCTGTGTGGGAGTCTCTAATGCTTGTTGTTCAACGAGTACTTTTTGCTTATCTAAAAACATAGCATTTAGTTCTTTAATGACCGGAGGTATTAAGACTCCTTTTCTTGCATACACTGAAAGGAGATCTTTCTTTGCATCATTATCTAAGTCTTTCATCTCTATGGCGATATTCTCTGCTAAGTCCTTATAGCCATATCTTTCTTGACGCTTAAGATTATTGTTGGCCATTTGAAAATACTGCAATGGCTCAATGTTATTCTCAAGCGCACTCATAAATACTCTTGGAATCCGCTTCGCTTTGTTCTTGGATCTGATTGCGTATTCAAATTCCTTGATGGTCTTATGAGGAGTCATTCCTTTGGAGGTTGGCCAAGTAAACATGAAGTTCTTCGCTGCTCCACGTTTCATATATGATCGCAGTGAGAATGGTACAAAGTTAGTAGCCATACTTTTAGCTCGACCAAATATACTGTCAAAGAAATTTGCATCCTTGAACTCTGTTGGAAATCCTGAACCAAAGTTAACTCCAGTACCTTGCTTAAAGAACTCTCCCATCGCTGGACTCAACTTCCCTCCAAGCTTCTTCGCTGGATTCTCCATCCACTCAAGAGTCTCCTTGAATTGCTTCCCAGTACGAAGATATCTCTTAGTTCCACGAGTCAGTCCTGTAGGATCATCATCATTATATCCAATAAAGACATTCAGTTTCTGTCCTGGATCATTATCCCAAGTAAACTTTCCCTCGCCTGTCTCTCGCTTTGTGTTAGCATAGTTAATTGCCTGAGCTATCACAGTATTATACAGTGCTGCACGTGTCCAGAACTTTGCTCCTACACGAGCTGTTGTCTTATCTCCTGTCATAGCAGCCTTAATTGGCGCTCCTGCTTGCCTAAGTGTCGAGACTGTCCAATCAGGAGCCAAGAGACTCCACTGCAATATCTGCTGCATCTTAGGATGTCCAAGCACCTTATTGAGTTCCCACTGTTGACCACCAAAGCTGTCATTCACAAATCCAGCTACCTTCCGCTTGATCGCTGTGATCTCTTCTGCAGTCTGAGGATTAGCCTTCTTCAGCTCAGTCACCAATTGCCCATTATATGCTTCAAGCTTCAAGTTATTGTGGTAGTAATCCCATAGACCTTTATCCCACAGATCATTAGCCTTTCGAATACCCTTAGTAACCTTACCTACTCCAGGAATTTTCCTTGTACTCTGCTCAAGATGCTCCAAAGCATTGCTCACCTTACTAAGCTGCACATCGCTCAGTGCTCCAAAGGTCACTCCAGAGTCTATTGCATCCTTAGCCAGTGGCATCTGTTTATAGATCTCATAGTCGCCTTTCTTCACTGCATCGTATACTCGCTTGGGATTCCACATAGCCAGAGCTTTCTTACCTACACCAGAACCAAGAGCACTCTCAGTGAGTGTCATGTGATGAAACAACGAGCCAGTCAAAGCAGACTTCTTTGCAAAAGCATTCACAGTCTCAAGGGCATTCACCATAGACTTCCCTCCTGGCACAGACTCTCCAGTGATTCTCTTCCCAAAGATCACTCCCATCTCTTGAGCGATGTCTGGATGCACTCGAACTGGATTCCTCTCAAGGATTGGAATATCTATAGGATACTTAGCTTCAATCTCTTTAACAACTTGCTTAATGTTTCGTGTTTGAGATTTTGTAATTTTATCAGGAATATCTCCAGCAGTAGTCTTCCCTCCTGCATAAGCAGACCTAAGCTTAGTCATATAAACATTTGCTTCTGGTCCACTCATACCACGAGCTTCAAGTGCTCCTTGCATAACTTCCTCAAGCCTCTTAACAGGCCCACTTGAAATCTTCTCAGCAGTACCTCCAGGAACCGTTCGTAAAGTATCTTGAATATTAGTAATTGTTTCTGTAATAACTGTATTAAGATTTTTAACCTTAACCTTCCCCTTAGCCTTCCCCTTATAAACTGTCTTCCTCAATGCTGGATGATCAATAAGTTTCCAATCTTGTGGAGCTTTCCCTGCAGCCTGAACAAGCCTTAGTCCATCCTCATCTACCATATCAAACACTTGATCTGCAAATCTCTTATTGAATGCAGCATGAATCTTAAAGTTATCATAGATCCTAAGTAGCTTACTAATGTCTGTAGTCCTTGGAGTGAGTCCCATCTTAATCCCTTCCTCAAGAGTAGGTATAGTTCTCTTCTTCAAGAAAGGATTAATGGTGGCAAAGCGCTGCATCACTTCATTCTTCCTGGCTTTTGGTATGTTCCACAACTGAGTCACATAGTTCTCTATGTAACTTGGATCATTTCCATAGTCCTTCAGGAACTCAAACGCCTCATCATAATACCCTCCAACTTTCTTAGTGGCATTATGCAATGCTGCAGTAGGACGATTAATCACATCGATCAGATCCTCTCTACCGATCTTCCTCAGTACCTCTGGATCTTTGATTCCTTGCCTGAGAAATGGAAGTGCCTCTTTCTCCACAGAACTCAACACATTATCTATATTCTGAGTAATCCACAGCTCACTATCCAGCTTCGCCTTATCAATATCTGCTCGTCTGGACCTGATATACTCTTGCATCTTCAAGCCTCTGGCTTTCTTAGGAGCACCACTGGCTGCTTTGATTGCCTCAGCACCAAGATCTTTCCCATACTTTGCTCGTACCAAATACTCTCCTGGAGTAGTCATGTACGCTGCAGCCTCAGTAAGATCTCTCATAAACTTCGCAGCCTGTGGAGACCTTCCTGCTTCGAGAGCATAAGCCTCTACTGGCTCACCAAAGATTCCTTCCACCACACCTGTTGCAGGAGACCCAACATACTCCAATGCACCAAAAGCCTTACTCAACAATCCAGGCTGATTCATCATCTCGATGCTCTCTTGTCTGGCCTTCTCAGCCAATCCAGGAATCCTCTTCACTGGCGCAATAGCTTGCTCAATTACACCTGGCATCTCTCGAATTTCACCTTCAACAAAAGACTTCAGACCAAAATCTTCCATAGTCATTCGACCTTCTGGAGGAACATCTACCTGCTCTGGAGCTACTTGTCCTGGAGCTACTTGTCCTGTTCGTGCTTCTGCGAAGTCATCTAAGTTCATGTCTGTCATTGTGCAACTCCTAACTGTACAAGTACTTCATCAGTTGTTATCTCATTATCTTCTGCAAGATCTAAGATGTCTTGCCAAGTAACCTGAACATTAGTCTTAGGATTCTTTGGAAGTGCAGTACCAGTCGGAGTAGTGATAGCTGTAGGCTCATGAGTCACAACTTCTGTAGTCTCTGTACCTTCCGGTGTTTCAAAAGTACTCTCGAAGTACTTAGAGATGCTGGATGGAACTCCACCACGAGTCATGCCTTCACGAATAAAACTCTGATACTGAGTATACTGCTCTGGAGTCATGGTCCTTGCGAGATTACCTTCTGCCTGTGCAGCACCAGTCATGTCTCCAGTCTGTATCGCTGTCATCATAGCAGCAAGTTCAGTCAGTTGATCAGGACGATTAAGCTTCAAACGCTGCATCGCTTCAGAAGTTGCATCAGAATACCACTGTCGATACTCCTTAATGAACTTATCTGATCCAGTGCCAGCAGCAGTAAGTTCCTTGTCGAGCTTCCTTCCTGCCTTCTCTGCATTAGCGATCTTAAGATCCAATGCCTTCATCTCTTTATTATGTTTCGCAAGCTTCCTGCCTGTGAGCTTATCTGACTTCTGCGCTTCAAGTATCTTACGCTCACTCTTAAACTCAGCAAGATCCAAAGTATTCTGATGAGCTGTCTCAGCAGCTTCGACCTTAGCTCCAGCCTTAAGCTTCTCAGCTCTGGCCTTCCTCTCTCGTTCTGCTGCTGCAGTTGCTGTCGTGGCAGTGAGTTGTCGTTCTCTAAACCTTTGAGCTGTAATATTCTCAGCCATACGCTGAGTCATTCCTCTTCCTGTTTGTTCTTGCTGTAGAAGCATTCCCACATCCTGCGGGTCCAGACCAGCCAAGTCCTCTACTGTTAATCCTGACTGGTCTAGAAGAAAGGGAGTTCACCAAAGTCATCACGTGTCCTGGCATCACTCACAGGTGCAGTAGTACCACCACCTGCTGCTTCTCCAGTGATCGCTTCAAGAGGTTGATCAGTCAGAGGAACTCTTTCTGCTGGCTTCTTTTTAGTAGGAAGCTTAACATTGATTCCTCCATCAGTCACACTGATTGAATCTGCAGTATCAAAATCTTCTTTAGGCCCTACAAGATTAGTGATATCTCCTTCACCTTGCAATGCTGCAATAAGCTGCTTCATAACATCGCCCTGTTGCCCACTGGATTTAGCTGCAGCCTCTTGGAATGCCTTCCTTCTGAATGCCTGTGTAGCTGGATCACCCAGAGCTTGACCAAGATTCTGCCCTTGTGATATATTTGATCCTTGTTCAGCAAGCATCCTCCAGATATTTGGATCTGATAGAATCTTTTGTAACCCTCCCATAGCAGTTAAATTTGTAGCACTGCCCATATCTGTAGGATTCTGCGGTCCTGCCATAAAACTAAAATCAATTGGACTTGCCATTTGTAAATCTCCTTATATGTGTTTAAAAGAATGATGCTGCTAAGCCAAGTAAACCTCCAACTCCTGCTCCAATTCCCATTCCCATTGGACCTCCCATTGAACCAATCATAGCTCCTGTAGCTGCTCCACCCATCGCTCCACCAAGTGCAGATTGAGCACCACTCGGTCCACCTGGACCTTCAGTCACACCCTTACTCGATTGAGCACCCTGAAGCACTCCTAAGTTAGCTCTATGAAAATCCAACAACTTAAAGTTCCATAGATACTTTCGTTCATTGAGATCATAGTTCGATGTCTCTGATGCCATTTCAGTATTAATCATTTGTGTAATCATATTAATATACGAAGTTACAATGTTCTGATTGAAGTTTATCTTTGTCTTCCATTGATCTTCTGCAATAGGAATAAGTTTATACCTTAGATTTGCATCAAACTCTGCAAGCTTCTTTGTACGTGCAGACTCTATAATACTTCGACCAATAGAGAAGGTACTGCTGATAACTGAATTTATATCTCTCAAGCCAGTTGTGAATCTCGGCAATGTAGTCTCTTCGATATCATCATTTATAAGATCTGCTTCAGCACTCACCATATTACTCACAACAACATTATTCTGTACACCATCTAAAGTACTGGTCCACAAAACATCTACATCAAGATCAGTCAGATATGTACCAAACATCTCTTGCATAGATGTGAAATCACTTATGGTATTTCCTGAACCATACATAATATCTGAGTAATCATACTGTACAAAGTCTATCGGCTTACCATAAGAATATGGATTGAACTCTGATGCATTCTGTAAATTTGTTGACGATGCAACTAAAAAAGTTTTATGATTTAATTCAATATAAGATGGGTATCTTACAGTCATTTCACTTGTAGTATCTCCTCCTCCACCACTGCTTCCACACATAATAAACTCCTTATTTTAATGGTAGTACAAATATTTGTGCCTTAAGTTTACATTGCATCTCTTTAGCTAATTTCACAAGACTATCATTAGTCAATGCCATTTCAATATACTCATAGTTCTTATCTTGAAATGACTCAACTATTGCTGTAAAGAAATTTACCCAATCATATGTATCTGTCATACTAAATGAATATATCGTATGTCCATGAACACTCTTTGCACCATCAAGTTTATTTATAATCACCTCATAAATAAGCACTGCTGTAATTGCTCTACTGTCTGGATCAATCTTAAGCACACAGCACAGCTTATCACTAAGCAAGTCAATCAAAAGATTCCTACAATATGCTGTTATCTGTGATGGGTTTATTATATCTGCATGAGCCTGTTGAGCAGCAAACTTAATAAGTTCCCAATGTTGTGGTATCTGTGTTGAAGGTATCTGTATTTGCATAACCATCCTATCTTTGTGTTATTGTATCAAGAAAACTAAATCCTGCAATCACTCCATTAACTTTCATATAATCCAGCTCAAAGTACTCATAGTTCAATGCCCGAACCCTAAACTTGAACTCCACTCCATAACAATTAATATGCGCTACACCTCGTTCTGTCACTGGAAACCAAGGCAACGATGTAAAGATATCCTTATGGTTGACCCTATAATCTATTGATGCTTGCAAACTCACATTCACATCTACACCAACCTCAATATTAAATATCGTCTTCTCTTTCCTTGTACCCATATCATAGATATCTGTACACAAATCAAACAACGGCATCACTATAGGTTCTGGAGCAGTAACATAAGTAATGTTATCCCGATAAAAGATCCCTGCTACATTACTCGGCCCTTCACCTAAACTTTGATCTGTAATAGAATACACATAACCAGTCTCTCCATCACAGATATAAACCAACTTTTCTGCAGCATCATAATTAACTGAGATCTCTCCAAGCTCAGCCAGATACTCTTTCCAACCATGATAATGAAACTGTCCATCATATGACCACAGCTCTCCTGTAGTATCTACAAACCAGTGCATCAAGTCATCACCTGTAGAAGCTAACTTCCCCTTAGTACCCAAGGTAAAGATAGGCTTCAATCCCCAATGCACTCCACTTGGTTGCATCTTACTAATGCCATTAGATCCATACACAATCACATGATTATCCAGCTGGCGTATATCATACACATCACCTGACCAAGGCATAGGACGTCTACCAGATTCATTCGACCTATCCATCGTGAAGCTAAGATCACCTATCTTAGACCACCATACCCAATTGTTCTGAGGATAAATCAGTATAAAATCAAAGTCAGAATTATGCGATATAGTTAAAGTAATATCAATTGGATTAGTAGGAATAATCACATCGCTAAGGTTCTCTGACCAACTCATGAAAACTCTGATATCAATCGCACGTAAAGAAATATGATATATATCTTGCCACTGTCCAGCAATACTAATCGGAATTACTATTACTCCCTTATGTGCATCAAGAGCATCTGGATCTGTATCAGGCTTTAACGCTGTACAATTAAACGTAATATTTCCATATATTACTTCAGCCATTAGACGATCCTCACCTGTATATTCGCGATAGTTAATGTACCACCATCAATCTGAGTAAACTCTTGCCCAAAGTCAATATACCCTACAATTGGATCTGCTTGTGGACTCGTAGGAGTATCATCAAAGATAATCGCCCCTGGCGTAGGTCCAATACTTCCACCACTTGCTGTCCATGTAGCATTAGACCAACTGATCAATGTATAATCATTACTATCATCTTCAGTTATACTCACTCCAGCTAATGTCACACCACCTGTAGTATACCCATTACCATTAGCAAGCTCATCGCCACTCACATCAGCATATCCATGATCTGCATCTATATCAAATACAAATCCTGTATCCATCAAAATAATCTTAAAGACATCTGATGAAAAATCAATTCTTGCATTAGCGATCTCAAACTTAATTTTATTCGATGCTTGTGTTGTCATTTAATTCTCCTTTAGTTATTCATCACATATAACATTCTGTAATAATGTTGTAACTCCTGTACCAAAAACAGTTACCTTTGTTTCTAATACAGTAAATGGCTCTGTATTAGTCCACTTCTTCAGATGCGAAACACCACTACCTAAATACTCATGCGTATATAAATTATTAATATCTGCAGTCATACCTGTAACAGGATTACTCATAGAAATATCTGTCACCCAAGCTTTAGTAGATTTTCGATATACCTTTATTTCATCCACATACTCATACGTCCCAACATAAATATAATTATCATCTACAGCAATTTGTCTTGGTCTCATAAGCATATGATCTGAATCATCAACAGTCCCTGGATCACGATCAAGAAGTGCCTGAGTAGATATCACATTATGTTGTATACTATATGTACCAGTATAATTCGTAAAGTAGATATTCAATCCATCAAAAGACATTTGACCCATCCAAGTCTGACCAAAATCCAATACATCCACATAAGCCATTGTAGATTTATTAACTCTATGCGCACCATTACCATTATCTGCAACATACACATAAGTACCATCTACCAATAAAGCATCATAACTACTAAACTCCCCTGCAGTATCTTCATATTCATCAACATAAGCAAAGTTCGATAGAAGAAGTTTAAACAATGTAGGATCTCCACCATCATATCCTACAGCATAAACATGTGTAGCATCAATAGCACAACTATTTACTGCATAACCCATATCATATACAGATTCACTCACATAAGCAAACGGACTCGTAACATCATACTTCAAAATCTTACCATTCACATTATCTGTAGTGTAGATATAGTTACTATCTATAGCCAGTCCATACGCAGTACCATTATCAGCAAACACAATCTCATCTACAAATGAAAGATCCGCTAATGCTCGAATATTAATTCCATTATCTGTAGCTACAAAAACATAAGAAGCATTTACAGCAACATCTCTAGGATTAGGAAAATAAGTATTAGGATCATTCTCTGGAGACCGATCACCTACACTAAGCAACACACTATAATCACTTGGATCAATCTTCTTCAGTGTACCAAGATAATTCTCTGTAGTATAAAGATACCCTCCATACAAAGCAATACCATAATAATTCCTACCCCAATCATCACTATGTCCAAAAGTTCCTCTATAAGTTCTGGTCAATTTATCAAACCAAACCACCCTATAAAAGCTACTATCAGCGATATAGATATAAAGTGAATCTCCTGTAATATCATCACAGAAAGAAACTTCTCGTGCATAATTATCAATGATCGTCAAAGCAGTCTTATCATAAGTAGAGAACGCTCCAGCTCTACCCATCCACAAGATATCATCTAAATCAGAAGTATACAAACTAAACACACCATAATCACTCTGATGATGCACATAAGTCAAGTCACTCTTTCTTCGTTTCATTATACGATTATTCAACACGTCAATAAAATACACATAAGTATCATCAACAGTCAAATGCCAAGGACATCTCATTTGATCAATACCAGTACCCAATTCTCCATACCAGATATTCGTATCCAAATTACCTTTATTCGCCTTATGTAACTGATCCTCATCAACAAAAGAACCTCCACTTAATGGAGCACCATGCAAATAAAACAAATTATCTTCAACAGGTATCCTTGGACTTATCAACACCTGCCCATTAAAATCACACATAGCATTAGCTACAGGAAGATCACTCGCAAGATACTCATTTGTACCTGCTTCACGAATCACACTTACAGCAGCATTAGACATATAAAGATAGTCATAATAATCCACTACTCTCCAAGGAGTACAAGGAGATACACTAATCTTAGCAGTAAGTACTCCTCCAGAATACTCATAAATTGTACTTGCTGTACAAACAACAATATGATTCACCAACACAAACAATTGAGGATATGGAAACTCAGCAGTCAAAGCACTCGTATCAATCCGATCAAGCTCATCCAACACCGCAAGAACATCATCCCTTCCCACAGCACCAGACAATACAGTAAGCGAATGCGTATTCCGCTTATTCCTCTTAGATTTCCTCAATCCCTTAGCAAGTGAACTGCCAGATATCGGCAATGAAAATTTACCATTCCTCAATACTTCCATTAGATTTCTCCATGAGAATTTGATTTTTGTCCATCATAAGTAAGATTAAGTTCTTCCTTTGGTGCTATACGTGTCGTATCAAGACTACTCACAACAGCAATCCTCTGTCTAATAACTGGTACAGCCTTCTTAAGAATATCCTCATAAGGCATACCAATATGTGATCCATCAATCTCCTCAATCACTTTAGCAACAATATCTTTATGAGTCACAAACTCTTCATACTCCTCATAAAATTTCTTATTCAACTTAAACAGTGCTGCATGATTGGTCATAAGATTACCTACAACTTCAGGCAACCTCAACAAAATTCTTTCAATGGTGGCTTCTATAATCTCTTCCCTCTCTTCCTGCGTTACCATAATCACCCCTCCATCGCATCTATATCAGCAATCACTTCCTCAATATAATCCTTGTCATGCTCAAGCGCCTCAGCCCGTATAGCACTGATCCAGTTCTTAGCATTCTCAGTTCCCCTTGACAACCCTTCAAGCTGATACATAGCAGACTTAATCAACAACGGAGGATCTTGGAGTGTCCAATAGTTCTCATCGGTATCAACGGTCAACTGAAACTGACTAAACAATCCAGACACCTCAAGCACATACGCCTCTTCAACCGGAGGAGCAATAATAATCCCTCGATAATCATACTTCTCATCCGCCTCATCATGTACAAAATTCAGAAACACTCCAAGATTATCCTTATCTGTAGTCTCAAGCGCCCTCAAATCCGCAAGCGCATAGCAATACGGCACACCATCATCAATCTCATTCACCGGACCAGGATAAGCAGCCTTAAGCTCAGTCAACGTAACCTTCTCAAGCTCAAACCGAGCTGTCGTACTATTAACAAATACCTGCTTAATCGCCCTACAAGCAAACTGAAACTCCTGAGCATATTCCCCAATCCCCAACTCATAATAAACAGTTGCAGTATTCTCCGGTACAGTACAAAGCCGATCCAACAGCTTCTGCCCACCATTAATATAAAAATTTGCGCCCTTATCAACCCAGTCAACTGTATCCTCAACCAGATCATACCTCCCAGACAAACTCACAAATTGTTTCCTCACATCAAGAAGATTCATGCTAAATTCCTTTTAATGAAGGGAGAGAACTATGATGTCCTCCCCCTTATTAGAGATGTTCAGGCTCTGAACAGCTACACTGAAGCATCATTGTTGGAAATAAATCCAACAAACCCCACCTTATAGAGAGTTATCTGTGCCAAGACCGGTCAAATATCCCCATCCAATTGGGTGATGATACTCAAGTCCAGCTTCAGTCAGATACTCTTCCTTAATACCATCACGCCTTGTCCAACCAGTGTTGGTCTTAGTAAGTCCTTCACCGATGAACTTAGTATCACGATTAGTCAACGGGCGATACTTAAGGTTCTCAGGTTCAAAGACAACCATTGTGTTAGTCATCGTCGGTTCATAAGAGAACAACGGATGAGTTACAAGATTAATCTTACCAAGAGGAGTGACCCACTCTACCATATCAATACCATAGGTAGACTTGGCCTGTGGGGTGAAAGTATAATCCCCTCCAGCCTTAACAATACGATTGAGCGCCAGCAGAGCACCATCACCACAGAAAGCAAGCTTCGTTCTCTTACCAAAACTAAACATCACAGCAAGCTGAGTATCGAGCCAATGCTCACCACCCTGTAACCAAGTCTGGCCAGCATAACTTGCATTAGTAGGATAGTTATCCACTGTTCCAGCATCACCACCATGACCAGTATAACCTCCTCGTATTGCAGGAATCAGGCCCAAAGTAGTCCTCTTCGGTTTACCATTATCACCAATTGTTTCTGTAGGAATACCAAACAGATAAGACTTCTCCATCTCAATAGAGTGAAGTTCAAGGATTTCTCGTTTAGCTTCCTGATACGCTTGAGGATTAGTACGAAGCTTAGTTTCCATAGCTGTACCAGTGATCTCAAGAGGCGTTCTCCAGATCTGAGTGAAGTTGTACCACTTAGTCGGATCGTACGCAAGTGCATCTGGAATCACAGCACCCTCAGAGTTAATGTTACCTGTTACCATAATTCTATCGCAGTCAGAAAGATCATTGCTTGCAGAATTATCGTCAGCCTCCATTAAGCGCACTCCAAGATAAGAGTTTGCTCCATTAGATACCCTGCCAGTAACCTCACCAGTTACATCTACAGTAAGATCAGAAGAATCTCGAAGCATAACTTGATGCCCTACACGAAACTCTCCAAGTGTCAATACAGCCATTTTAATATAAATGGTATCACCAAGCTGTCCACCACTCACATAAGCAACAGACAATCCAGGATCTGTATACACGCCTGTCACAGCACCAGCCTGAACAGGCAAAGACTTAGTCCACCAATGGAACTGAGGATCATTGGTAGATTCAGTTTTCAATTTACTCATTAAAGCAGTCAGAGGAGCTGCTCCATTTGGGTACAAACGGAGAATCATCTCTCTCCAATTAAGAGGTCTCTGATCAGCTACCCAGTCTCCTGTGCCTCTCATCCCTAAAAATCCAGCCATAATATATCTCCTTGTGTTAAGTTATTTTAATTAAATCAAGCTCACTACGCTTGTGTCACAGCAGTAAAAACACAAGAAGTGTTTGTACCTTTGTTACAATACATCCCTGTTGTACCTGTAGCCACATCAGTATCTATAAACATACATCCCTTAGCATAACCGGATGTCGTGTCTGCAGGAACATCTGTGCCAGTAGCCAGAAGAATATCCTTATCCTGATCATAGATCAGTACTCGGATATTACCTGTTGTACCAGAATTTGCTGCAAGGTTAACAGTTCCATCAAGAGTCACACTGTTAAGTGCTTTGACTTCATATTTGCCTCGAAAAGTCATA
>PJEL010002805.1_pt1 | contig 15557 bp, 11 predicted proteins | sample 1853271 | NCBI WGS metagenome assembly PJEL01 (sample SAMN08108733, study PRJNA415343) | Invertebrate metagenome, whole genome shotgun sequencing project. | host: Globobulimina | place: Sweden: Gullmar Fjord | collected 2015-08
CGTTGGTCAAGGCACTTTTTCAAGAATGTTGACAGTGTTAAGATTGGTGCTTAAATTAACAACGTTAAGATGTTCACTCATGAATATCAGAATAACAAACAATGTGCGGGGCCGATCCAGATGGTAGAGACACACAAAGACACTGAAAACCAATATGATGTGATCATTATCGGCTCCGGTATTGGCGGGCTGACGACGGCGGCAATCCTTGCGAAACTGCATAAAAAGCGGGTTCTTATTCTGGAACGCCACTATGTGATCGGCGGGCTCACCCATGTTTTCAAGCGTCCCGGCAATCACGAATGGGATGTGGGGATTCATTATGTCGGGGACGTGCGCAAAGGTTCCCCGATGCGCAAAATTTTTGATTTCATAACCGGCGGGGAGCTGGAATGGGCGCAAATGCCCGATGAGTTTGATAAATTTATCTATCCTGATATGACCTTCTCGCAAAAAAGCGACCCCAAACATTTTCGCACAGATTTGATCGCGCAATTTCCAGACGAAGAAGCCGGTATTGATACCTATTTTGCCGATCTGAAACGGATGAAGCAGTGGAATTATTTCCGTCTGTTGTCGGAGGCCAATTCAGGTGTCCTGCGTTGGTTCTTTACACGGAAATACACCAAGCTTAACCCGCTTGCGCTGGCGAAAACGTCTGAGGTTCTGGATCGCCATTTCACAGATGAGAAACTGAAAGCACTTGTTGCGTCCCAATGGGGGGACAATGGTCTGCCGCCGTCAAAAAGTGCGTTTACCAGTCACGCGATGATCGTTAATCACTATCTGCACGGTGGATACTACCCTGTGGGCGGGGCAAGCAAGATCGCCGATTACGCCCTTCCTGCCATCGAAAAAAGAGGCGGCAAAGCGCTGATCAATCACGAGGTAAAAGAAATCCTTGTTGAAAATGGCAAAGCGGTTGGCGTCGAGGTGTTGAAGAAGAAAGGCAAAGGCGGGGAGCTGGTGAAATACTATGCCGACGCAATAGTCTCTAACGCCGGTGCGTGGCTCACTTACGCGAAGTTCCTCAAACCTGAATATGGCGGAAAAATTGCGGAGGAATTGGAACCAATCCTTCCCAAAAACACGACAATCGTCTTGTATCTGGGTTTGAGAGAGGGACCGGAAAGCTTGGGTTTCAAGGGCGAAAATCACTGGATATTCGAAAGTTATGACCACGAAGAATATTTCGAAAGCGGGAGTGCTGTTAGGGGGCCTGCCAAGGGTTGTTACCTATCCTTTCCCTCCTTGAAAAACCCTAATGCCTTGACCCATACGGCGGAGGTGATCGGTTTTGTGGATAGCGATGATTTTAAAGAGTGGTCAGATGGCGCGTGGAAAAAACGGGGTGTGGAATATGAAGCTTTTAAAGAGAAAATCGCTGATAACCTGTTGTCACTGGTGGAGAAAACCTATCCTGGTTTTACCGACCTGATTAGTTTCAAGGAACTATCAACGCCGCTCAGTACGGAACATTTTACCGGCAGTCCCAACGGTGCAATCTATGGCATGGGCGGCGCACCGGAACGTTATAAAATCAAGTCTTTGGGTGTGAAAACGCCAGTTAAAAATCTCTACCTCACCGGCTCTGATGCTTTCCTCTACGGGATCGGTGGCGCACTTATGGCTGGTGCTGCCACCGCCGGTATTCTGTCGGGTCGTTTCGGTTTCTTCAAAAACTGGAAGGTGATGATGAGCGCGAAGGAAAAGAAGGAAAACGCGCCAGTGGCTTAACCTGAACCGGTTTCCATAATTGTCAGCATCAAGAGGATGATTGCCGTAATGGCCAGACGGCCCAGCGTATTTTGTTCCAGAATATGCTGCGGTTTTCCCGCTGCAATAGAGGCTTATCGCGTTTTCACTGGGCCATGAAACCTCTGCCGGGTGAAATCCCAGACAAGATGGCAAAGACGATTGAGTGCAAAGCATGTCCCACCAGAACATGAAGCTGCTTCAGGCAAATTTCTGCATACTGCATTTCACAAAAAAGTCGTTATTTGAACATAGAGAGTCGCTATTTGACAATTCGGACTGACCCTGTAGGGTAGGCGGAAATTCAGAATCATTTTAATCCTGGTCGATATAAAATTCGACGCCTCAGAGGATGGTGCTTTGGCTCCATAACTTGAATATCAATTTCGCCGGGCATCCAATCCTTTTTGGGGGTAGATCCGTGTGCCCGTCAGCACATTCCATTGTCTTATTGAAGCTTGCCAGAAAAATTGGACAAGTAAGCTTTCCAGATCCGTATTGTCCAAAAAAAATACTAAAGAGGTAGTCGACTAAATGTCCGTAAACTCAGTAGAAACCGCAGAAGAAGTATCAAATATTGCCTTTGGCTTCATGGCGTCCAAAGCCATGTTCGCGGGGCTGCATCTTGATGTCTTTACCCATCTCGCTACGGGGCCAAAAACCTGTGAGAATTTATCTGAGATAGTCGGCGTTCCGACGAACCGAATTGTTACCCTCATGACGGCGCTGCACGGTATCGGCCTTGTCAAATGGGACGACAATTTCTACTCGAATTCAACGGGAGCAGAGGCCTTTCTTTCACGCGCCTCAAAGTACGAATTTGGGGATTATCTCCGGTTTCAGATAGATCAACAGATGTACCCTTTTCTGGGTCAACTGAATGAAGTTCTTGATGGCTCGCTCAGTGCGGATGCGGTGGATTCCTATCAGCATTGGATGTCCGATCCGGAGCAAGCAGAATTATACAGCAATGCGCAACATGCGGGATCATTGGGACCGGGACGCACCATTGCCCGCACCGTTGACCTTTCCGGCGCGAAATCCCTTCTTGATGTTGGCGGCGGTACGGGGGCGATGAGTATTCGTCTTTTGGAAGCCAATCCTGATCTCACCTCCACCATCATCGATTTTCCCAATGTGAGTGAAATCGGCTGGCGGTTTATTACCGACGCAAACATGACCAACCGCGTGCGGTATATCCCGGGTAACGCGCTTAACGTCGACTGGCCATCCGAACAAGATGCTATATTGATGTCCTATCTGTTTAGCGGCATTCCCGGCGAAGAAGTCCCGCGGCTTGTTAAATACGCTTTTGACTGTCTTGCACCGGGCGGAAAATTCCTCGTTCATGACTTTATGGTCGAAGATGACCGCACCGGGCCCGTATTGGCGGCGCTGTGGCAACTTCAACATATGGCCTTTACGCCGGATGCACATTCGATCACGGCGGGTTGGTTAAAAGCGGAAATGAAGAAAGTCGGCTTTGTCGATATTCAGGACGAGCAGACTATTCCGGGATTGACCCATCTGGTTCACGCGCGCAAACCCGATTAAAGAGAAGAGATTACCCTAACCAATACATCAAAAGGGTCAGTCGCGGATATACAAGCATTGCGGGATCGATGTCCGCTTCTGGCCAAAATTTATGAAGGTGAACCCGAATCTAGTCGCTGTCTTCGGGTTTGCTAGAGAAGACTTTCTTGCCGGTAAACATGGCGGTGATCAGACCGCCGCCTTCGGATATTTCCGTGCGCACAACAAAAAAGATATGTAGAACAATCATAAACATCAGACCGTAGGCGGCATATTTGTGAATTGCACCCGCAGGTCCTTTTATGGTGGCAAGACTCGAGACTTTTGCGGCGTCCGTTCCCGCCTTGTTATAGGGTTTGATGCTCGCCGAATTGACGCCGGGCGCGGCAATATAACCCGTTATCACACTGCCGAAGGGCGGGTAATAAATATCGGTTCCTGCCCGAAACAGGCCGGTTCCCATAATCGTCAGCATCAAGAGGATGATTGCCGTAATAGCCAGGCGGCCCAGCGGATTATGCCCCAGAAAATGCTGCGGTTTTCCTGCGGAGATAGAGGCTTTATAGTTTTTTAACTGGGCCACAAAACCTTTGCCCGGTAAAATACTTTTCCACCGTGCATGTTTATTGCCGATAAAACCCCAGACAAGGCGCCAAAGAAGATTGCACGTAAAAACATACCCCACCAGAACATGAAGCTGTTTCAGGCCGATTTTTGCCTCCACCCCGGTAAGGCCAATCTCCTTTTTATACATCATGATCAAGGCAAGGATAATCAGGCTGAAAACGGACAGAAAATTGACCCAATGGAAAATCCGGGTCGTCACGTCCCATACTTTATATTCCTTCAGATTCATTCGTCCGTTCCTGTCTCTATTGCGTTGGATTGAGTTCCATCGGGCGGCGGCGTGTCATCAATTATGCCTGTACAGGGAGCATATACGTTCGGAAGAGCGGGGTGAAGAAACAAGATTTACTGACGCCCTTTTCCTTCTCTGTTGGTTGGAGAAAGTATTTTAGGCAATAGAAAATTGGCATTAACGTATTATTTATTACAAAATTGCTAATTTAGTGCTGAATGATTTATTGTGTAAAATTGTGCGGTAAAAAGTGTGGGAGCCCAGCATGTTGTCTGTTAAGTCAGTAGCAAGATCGATATACAGCTTTCTCACCAATATCATTTCAAGCACAATAAATCTTTTCGTTCCGCCCCAAGCCTTCCAAAACAAACGATTTCTTCATTTGTGCCACTACGTCATTGGGGAATATCTCGTCATATCTGGCGTGGGTTTGCTTAGTTTTGGTTTATACAGCCTTTACCGGGAAAATATGGTTTGGGCTGAATATGCATTGTTCATTTTGGGTATCATGGGGCCATTGACAGGGGCTCTGCTTTTACGGTTGACCGCACGTGCAACAGCGTCGGTTATCTATTCCAATATCATCGGGATCTTCCTTATTTTTCTATATGCCCTGCTGACCGATGGGATTGCTTCACCCGCGGTTCCGTTGATAGGCGCTTTCCTTGTAATGGGAGGAGGGTTTGGCAAGGGGATTGTCACGATAACCATCAGCGCAATCGTTTTTCTGTCGATTTTTGTACTGTATGTGCTGTCAGAATCTGACATGCTCCCGGGATATCAAATTAATCTGGAAAATGCCGCTCAGGTACGATTCCTCGGATATTTTGCATTTGTCATTTTGGTGAGTGTTGCGCTGTTCCTCATTACGAATGCACGCAAGGTCCGTGACAAACGGCTCTCCCTCGCGCTTGAGCGGGCATTGGTTGCCAATGAAGCCAAGTCACAGTTTCTGGCCAATATGAGCCATGAACTCCGGACCCCGCTCAATGCGATCATTGGATTTTCCGATATATTGAAAAACCAGACTTTCGGGTTAATCGAAAATCCAAAATATGTCGAATACAGCAATTACATACATTCATCTGGTCAACATCTTCTGAAACTCATCAACGACGTCCTTGATATTTCAGTGATTGAATCGAAAAATGTCGAAATCAATGCATCCAAATTGGATCCGGTGGATTTGGTTGAAAGTTGCCTGAGCATGCTGCAAGAGCGTTCCGAGATAGCCGGAATTAGGCTGGTCGCCTTTCCATCACCGGATCTACCTAAATTGCTGGCAGATGAAACACGCGTGAAGCAGATCATGCTCAATCTAATTGGAAACGCCCTTAAATTTTCTCCCTCAGGCAGTGACGTAAAAATCAAGATTTACCGGGATTTACAAGAAGGGCTCACCATCGAAGTCGTCGATCTCGGTATTGGAATTGCCAAGGAAGATATCACGCGAATTATTACCCCTTATGAACAAATCAAGGAAGCGGGGACTGGTTTAAACGATGGTGTTGGTCTGGGCCTCTTTATCACCAACCGGCTTATCGAGTTGCACGGTGGTAAGCTTGAAATAGAAAGTATTCTGGGCTCCGGCACGAACATATTCGTGCGATTTCCCAAAGAGCGCGTCATAGAAAAACAAGAAGCTGCGTAGGGCGGCGAATGTTTGAATGAGAGGTCGATATCGAACCCTCTGAACTCTATTAAGAGGTTGTTAGGCTAAAATGATCTAGTTTTTTGATGCTGTCGCCCATTTCCTCAACCACAGTAATAGTGTCGATTATCCCGGAGATGGAGATGATTTCGCCATTCAACTCATCGCAAAACGCTATCGCATCTGAGAGGGAGCGGCATTTGCCGAGAGTGATGTGGGGTATATACGGTAGGTTCAATGCCAAATAGGTAGAAAGTGGGCCCGCATAAAGGTGGTCATGGTGTGCTAATAAATTGCTGTGTCCCTCATCTGGAACCAGAAATGCATAACCACTTGTGCCGAAATAATCTACGCCGAGTGAAATCCGCCGGGCGTGAAATCTGAAAGCCTTTGATGCTTTTGCAATATTTTCAACATGTTGAACATACGCATCAACAGGAATATCCGCGCAATCAAACATGAGAGTAAAGTGAGGCCGGACTTTCTGGAAATCTGGATCATTTTGTTCTCGTATCCGGTTGACCCAACTTTGATTGGGTTGATCCAGTTTAGGAAATGCAAGGGTGTAAAGTTGAGGCATGCCCTTAAGAATGTGCGCAAGGAATGATGGTGTCAACTGTTGTGAAATTAAATTGATAGTTGATCGAGACTGCTCGCTAACTGATCCAAAATTACAATCACAAATTTTAAGCTTGGGGAAAGTACTCACAAGAAGGGACAAAGGAAATTTCCAAATTCACCCTGCTGCCAGTTGGGTCGGGCATTAATGCAGTGAAGTGTTTTTCAATTAAAAAGAGATAATGGAGTCAGTTCGTAATTGTGAAAAGAGCATAAAAAAACTTGAATCACGGCATTGAGTAATCAATAATGGTGTGTTTGTAAGTATTAATTCGCGTAATGGGGTTGTAATGAATAAGCCGCAAACAGTTGACATAGCTGTGAAAGTAATATGGATCACACTCGGTGCATCGATTTTAGTTACTCTGATAGATAAGGTATCAGGACATATAGACGACGCGACATTTCTTTTTGCTTTAGTGCTTTATGGATTGATATGTATTCTTCCTTATAAAATTTATAGAGGCAGCAACAGTACACGATATATATATGCCGTGATTACAGTGCTTTCCTACGTATTATTTTTTGGGGTTGGTACTGACGCATATCCAACATTGGATGTAATTTTAACAATTATTTTGGCACCTGTAGAGATATTCATTTTGTATAGATTATTTCACGCCGACTCCAATATTTGGTTCGAAGCAAAAAAAGTCTAAATGCCTCGTTGCAGAACCATTTGCGATCCTATTGATTGAGCTTATTGAGCTGCTAATCGCCTTTCTTGGTACAAATATACGTCGACATAGGTAATGAACTGTCTTCGGGGCCGTTTATCATTCGGAAAGAGCGTATGCCGAGCTGAAGTTTTTCATATTTACTTTTATGGATGAAGTGAGTGGCTGGGGAACGTGGACTCGAACCACGATTGACGGAGTCAGAGTCCGTTGTCCTACCATTAGACGATTCCCCAGTAGGATTTTTTAACGACAATCAGTCGGTAGGCCGGTCTGATACCAAGTCCCATGGGGCTTGTCAACGGCCTATAAAATTGTAGGCCTGCAAATTTTTTTGTGAGGACTTCTGAAGAAAGCTGGTACTCTGAGCTTAAATAGCCCTCGGGCTTGTAATTTTGCTCCTGGAGGGCAACCTGAGTGACAGTATCAAATAGTCCACGTTTTGGACGGGACGGCCGGCGGCGGTTCCGCAGAAAACCAAGGCGCGACGACAGGTCCCAGGGACGATGGTCCCATGTTTATGGGGCTGTGGATCTTGGCACAAATAACTGCCGTTTGCTGGTGGCCAAACCGGACGCTGATAATTTTCGGGTAATCGACAGTTTTTCGCGCATTGTTCGCTTGGGCGAAGGCGTGAGCCAAACCGGTGAGCTTTCCGAAGATGCGATGGACCGCACGGTGGAGGCGCTGGGAATCTGCGCCGATAAAATGCAGCGCAATGGAGTTTCCAAAATGCGCTGCGTGGCGACAGAAGTCTGCCGCAAAGCCAATAACAGCGATGAGTTTCTAAAACGGGTGAAAGACAATATCGGGATGTCCCTCGATATTATCACAACTGAAGAAGAGGCGGGCCTTGCGGTTGAAGGATGTTCACCGCTTCTCGATTATCGCAATAAAAACGCGCTGGTGTTTGATATCGGTGGCGGCAGTACAGAACTTGTGTGGCTGCGCCTTGGGTCTGGCGGACAAAATGAAGTGCTGGGATGGACGTCTATTCCGTACGGTGTGGTGACGCTGACGGAACGCCATGGCGGTGTTTCGTTGTCCGAAAGTGCGTATCAGAATATGATTGCCGACGTAACCGAACATATCGATATTTTTGAAAAGAAGCATGATATTGCACAGAATATTTCCCGTGGCCGCGTACAGATGCTGGGAACGTCCGGCACTGTAACGACATTAGCGGGTGTTCATTTTGGATTAAAACGGTATAACCGGCGCCGCGTTGATGGTGCATGGCTGAATTCGGCCAAGATGATTGAGATCTGCGAACGTCTTGCCGGTTCTGATTACCGCGCCCGGGTTCTAGAGCCATGTATTGGCGAGGAACGGGCGGATCTGGTGGTATCAGGCTGTGCCATTGTTCATGCCATGCATAATAAATGGCCTGTACGCAAATTGCGTGTCGCCGATAGAGGGGTTCGTGAAGGACTTCTGTTTGGTTTGATGAAAGACGCAGATCAGGAACATGAAATGGCGAAACGGGCAGTGGCCCAATCCGCCGGAGACAAAGTGACTCAATGACCGGTTCAGGTGGTAAAAAGAAGAAAAGCGCCCAGAAGAGTACGACAATGTCGGGCCGTCTGCTTCATACAAAGGTGAAGACGGCGCGCGGCCGTAAAACTTCGTCCACTCTTTGGCTGGAACGTCAGCTGAATGACCCGTATGTGGTGGAAGCCAAAACACGGGGGTTTCGATCCCGTGCAGCGTTTAAGCTGTTGCAGTTGGACGAGCGCTTTAAGCTGCTGAAACCCGGAGATTCTGTTGTTGATCTGGGAGCTGCCCCAGGCGGCTGGACGCAAATCGCGGTGGACCGGGTAGGATCGATCAAGGGAAAAGGCAAGGTACTAGCCGTGGATATCCTTGAAATGGAACCGATTAAGGGCGCAGAGGTTATGCAGCTTGATTTCACCGCTGACGATGCAGATGAAAAGGTGAAAGCGTTGCTGGGCGGGCCTGTGAATGCAGTGATCTCCGATATCGCGGCACCAACAACGGGGCATAAGCAGACGGATCATTTGCGTATTATCTATATGGTTGAGCTGGCGTTGGCCTTTGCCGAAGACGTTCTGGCGCCAGGCGGTGTCTTTATCGCTAAGGTTTTGAAGGGCGGCACCGAGAATGCACTGCTCGATCAAATGAAACGTAATTTTGCGGTTGTCCGGCATGCAAAACCAGAGGCGAGCCGATCGGATTCTCGTGAAGCCTATGTGATTGCCACGGGCTTTAGAGGAAACGGGGCGAGCTAAGGTGAAATACGGGCTAATATAATTGCGCTTTTGCACCGTGAATTCGCCGGAAAATTAGCCTCATCCCCAGCCTTTGTTACAGATCTGAAAAAAAATCCTTAAAGGTTGTTTTTGCTCTAGGAATTTTAAAACTTAACTGTATGCTTTCGCTGCAATTCCGAAGGAGTTGCTATGAAAATCCGTGAAGCTTATACATTCGATGATGTTTTGCTGCAGCCTGCAGCCTCAGACATCCTGCCAACCCAAGTAAATACGACCTCACGCCTTACTCAGGAAATTGAGTTGGGTATTCCATTGATCTCCAGTGCCATGGATACGGTAACTGAATCTGGAATGGCGATTGCCATGGCGCAAGCCGGTGGTATCGGGGTTGTTCACAAGAACCTTACAATAGAAGAACAAGCGAACGAAATTCGCCGCGTCAAGAAATTCGAAGCTGGCATGGTTGTTAATCCGGTGACAATCTCCCCCGATGCACCGCTTTCCGAAGCCCTGCATCTGATGCAAATCCACAAAATATCCGGCATTCCGGTGACAGAGCGCAAAAACGGTAAATTGGTCGGTATTCTGACCAACCGCGATGTGCGTTTTGCGACCGATACAAGCCAGGCCGTTTATGAATTGATGACGCGAGACAATATTGTCTCCGTTAAAGAAGGTGCCGGGCAGGAAGAAGCGAAAAAACTTCTACATCAGCACCGTATTGAAAAGCTGCTGGTTGTTGATAACAAATATCGCTGTATTGGTTTGATTACGGTGAAAGATATCGAACGTTCGACCCTCTACCCAGATGCCAGCAAGGATGCACAAGGCCGCCTTCGGGTTGCCGCTGCGATCGGCATTGGCGAAGATGGTATCGAACGGGCACAAGAATTGATCAGTGCGGGTGTTGATGTGTTGGTCGTTGATACCGCGCATGGTCACTCGTCAAGGGTTCTGGAAGCAGTTACCCGTGTAAAAGCGCTTAGCAAGTCCGTTCAGGTGATCGGCGGTAATGTCTCCACCGCATCGGGAACCGAAGCGCTGATCGGTGCAGGTGTTGATGCGGTGAAGGTTGGTATTGGTCCCGGATCAATTTGTACAACCCGAATTGTGGCAGGTGTTGGTACACCTCAGCTGACTGCGATTATGGACGCTGCTGAAATGGCCAATAAAAAGAACATTCCGGTGATTGCCGATGGTGGCATCAAGACATCGGGTGATCTGGCGAAGGCATTGGCGGGCGGCGCAAGCTGTTCGATGATCGGCTCTTTGCTGGCCGGTACAGACGAAAGCCCCGGTGAAGTCTTTCTGTTTCAGGGGCGTTCGTTTAAATCATACCGGGGCATGGGATCATTGGGCGCGATGGCGCGTGGTTCTGCTGATCGGTATTTCCAGGAAGAGGTTTCAGACAATCTCAAGCTGGTACCTGAGGGGATTGAAGGACGTGTTCCTCACAGGGGCCCTGCCAATGCGGTTGTTCATCAATTAGTCGGTGGACTTAAAGCTGCAATGGGATATACAGGCAGCCCGACAATTCCGGCTTTGCAGAAAAACGCCTCTTTTGTTCGGATCACTAATGCGGGTCTGAAGGAAAGTCATGTACATGATGTTGCTATTACGCGCGAAGCCCCTAATTACCGTCAGAGCTAACGGCTCTTTAAAGGAAGTAAAATGACCCCATCAGCCCGGCTAAGCTCCGTTATCGAGCTGCTTGACATCATAATGAATGAAGCCGGGCCGGCGGAGCATTGCGTCCGTGCCTATTTTAAAACCCGCCGCTATGCGGGGTCCAAAGATCGGCGTTGGATCACTGAATTTGTCTACTCGCTGTTTCGTCGTCTGGGTGAGGTCGACTGGATCGCTGCGGACGCGGGACTGGAGATTACCAACCGGTCGCGGGCACTTGTTGCACTCTCCTTTTGTGAAGAGGTCCCGCTTGAGGATATTCAAGATCGGTATATGAGCGGTAGTTACGCATCTGTTGGCCTGAATGATGAGGAAAATGCAGCGCTTGAAAAAGTTGCTGCCATTGAAGTGTCGTCTATCCCCGGTTCTGCAAAAGAGAATTTCCCTGAGTGGCTTTCAAGTGCCGTTCAGTCTCAATATGGTGATAAATCCGCTGCTATTCTTGCGTCTTATCAGGACCGTGCACCGCTTACGTTGAGGGTCAACCGATTGCGGAGTGACCGCGACGAAGTAATTAGGTTGCTTGAAGACGACGACCTGGATGTGCGGGCAACAACCTTGTCGCCGTTGGGTATCATTGTGGAAGGACGCGTTAATCTTGCTGCTCACGCCGTAATGGAACGCGGACTTGTTGAAATTCAGGATGAAGCGGCGCAGATTTCTTCCCTGCTTGCTGATGCCAAAGCGGGCATGCTGGTTGTGGATTACTGCGCTGGGGCAGGGGGTAAATCCCTTGCGATGGCGGCCGAGATGGAAAATACGGGCGTCATTCACGCCTTTGACGTTAATGCCCGGCGTATGAAGGATATGGCGATACGAACCCGTCGCTCCGGTGTTCAAATACTGGAATCTGCACAGCTTCATCAGGATGAGCGGGACGACGAAATTTTCGACCGTATTGAACAGACAATGAATCGGGTTTTTGTTGATGCACCTTGCAGTGGGTCTGGTACTTGGCGCCGCCAACCAGATCAAAAATGGTTCCTGACTGAGGAGCGGTTGGCTGAACTTACTACTCTTCAACAAGATATCTTGCAAAAGGCTGCGGGGCTGGTCGCTCCTGGCGGTCGATTGATTTACGCGACATGCTCTATTTTGGCGCAAGAAAATTCAGAACAGGTATCGACGTTTCTTGAAAAGAACCCTGATTTTTCCATCCTGCCGGTTTCAGATATCTGGGGTGAGGTTAATTTGAACGGAGAATGGGGCGAACAGTTCTTGCAACTGACGCCAGATGTCGCTGGAACAGATGGTTTCTTTACGGCGGTTTTATGTCGAAAGGCCTGATCACTGAGAAGTGTTTCGGGATACTGTGACAAATTACAATGTTTGGTGCTATTTTGTAGCCAAGGTCCGTATGATGGTTTTATAAATTAACCATCTTGATGGATGCGAGGCTACAGGCATGAATTTACGCAAGCTTTTTCTTGTTTTATACGCAATTGCAGCGACACAGCTGGCGATGACACAGGTGGTTTTCGGTATGGGCAGCGATTCAAGCTCTACGGGGACAACAAAACCTGCGCCTAATCCTGATTATGTTCAGGGCAAGAAACTCATTGAACAGGAAAACTGGGCATCCGCGATAGACTCCTTTGCCAAAGTGGTGGCAAAAAATGGAAAAGATGCGGATGCGTTTAACTTTCTTGGATATGCCCATCGTCAGCTTGGCAATATGGACAAGGCCATGGGATATTATGGCAACGCCCTTGCTCTCAACGCCAACCATAAAGGCGCCAATGAGTATATCGGAGAAGCCTATTTAATGATGGGTAATCTGGTGAAGGCTGAAGAACATTTATCAAAGCTTGATGATATCTGCACATTCGGCTGTGCAGAATATACCATGTTGAAACGTGCCGTTTCAGATTACAAAAAGAAACATAGCAGTTAATGAGCTACGGGTGACTGGAGTTGCTCTTTGAGGGGCTTGGTTTTGACAGAAGATCCGGGGTCTCTGCCCGGGGAAGGAACAAGTTTACGGTTGTCCCCGTGCCAAGCTCACTTTCTATAGAAATATGACCGTTTGATTGCTTGGCAAATCCAAAGACCATACTTAAGCCCAGGCCGGTTCCCTTACCCACATCTTTTGTTGTAAAGAACGGCTCAAACACTTGCCTGGCAGTCTCTGGGGACATGCCATGGCCGGTGTCTTTAACAGAAATGACGACATAATCGCCGGGTTGCAGCGTTTCTTCGTCACCTCTTTCTGTCGTACCTACTTGTGCATAATTTGACGTTGTAATGGTTATTGTGCCCCCTTTTGGCATGGCATCGCGGGCATTATTCGCAAGATTGATAATGGCGTCTTCCAGTTGACCCAAATCACAATGCACGTTCCAAAGATCCGCGACATGATGAACATGAATGTCAATCTCGGCACCAAGGCTCCGACCGATTAATTTCACGATACTTGTCATGCCTGTTACCAGATCAATTGAGCTGGGGCGCAGTTTTTGTTTTCGTGAGTAGGCCAATATTTGCTGTGTCAGATCAGCCCCTCTTAAAGACGCTCTCTCAATAACATTCAACATGGGGATGGTTTCTTGGTATTTTTCCTCGAAATGTTCCTTTAAGAGTTCTGTATTTCCAAGGATAATGGCCAGTAGATTGTTGAAATCATGAGCAATTCCGCCAGATAAACGTCCGATCGCCTCCATTTTCTGGGAGTTTTGAAGTTGTTCCTCAAAATGCTTACGTCCGGTTATGTCACTGCCTGTACCGCGATAACCAGTAAACTCGCCGCTTTTGTTAAATATCGGTTTTCCGGATGTTCTGAAGTGAAGAACTTTACCGTTGGGGTGGGTATACTCGTAATTTATATCTTTGAACGGTTTGCGGTTATTAAGATGTGTTGCCAAGACTTTCCATTGATCGTCTGTAGAACCTTCAAAAAAGAGGTCTCGTATTGATAAGTTGTTTATCTCATTAAGGTTCCTGCCCGATTTAGCGAGCCCAAGTTCTGATACATATGTAAAATGAAGGTTTTCGTCCAGTTCCCAGAGCCAGTCAGACGAAGAATCAGAAAAATCCCGAAATTTCTCTTCACTTTTTGAAAGCTCCAGCTCGGTGCTGGCTTGGTGGGTTATATCTGTGTAAGTAGACAGCAATCCCATATTGGGGATCCATTTTGCTTCGATATCCAAAATCACGCCGTTTGGCCGTACACGTTGGAAATGAACGGCTGGGGCGCCGTGTATTATTTCCAGAAACTGCTGATAGACTGTTTCGCCATCGACATCCCCATATTCGCCTTTTTCAGCAACATACTGAATAAGATCTCGATAGGTTGAGCCGGGTTTTGCAATTTCTTCAGGTATTTCAAGCAGTTCAAGAAATCTCTTGTTTGTTAGTTGGACAACATAGTTTTCATCAAACAGTAGTATTCCCTGTTTTGAAGTCTCAATAACCTCTGCAATCAGATCATTTTTGTCTCTAACTTCGCTTTGCGCCTTTTTACGCAAAAATATTTCTTCCTGATAATTGACCACTGTTGGGAACCATCCGAGTATCCCGATGAATGTCAGAATCCCCCCCGGAAAATAGAAGGCGGGTCTGATGTAACCCAGGTTTTCCTCACCCAGCAGCTCTATCATTACGGATATAAGGGGCGTATTTATGAAGTAATTACCGGCCGCACCAAAAGCAATCGTGCTGACCCCGACTGTCATGATGAGCAAGCCTTTTTCGCGAGGCACTGACTCCCAAAAGTAATAGAGCAGAGCAATAGGAAGGGTTGCAACAATGATGAGTTCTAATAACTCGGAATTCAAATAGGCCACGGTCAATAAACCATACTTACATATTACTCGACAATTTTACTGCCCGCTCCTCCATACGTTGAGAAGTGCCAAAAACAGCTGCAGACGACCCGCATCCTATTTCATTAAAGAGGTCTTATAAAGTACCAAATGGTATAGGCCATATGATTGCGCCGAATATTTGATTTCAGCATTTTTAAAATGAAACAGTTAGGCAGAAAGCCGTTGTTCCTCGATCGCGCGCGGTAGGTACAGTTTTACAGTTGTGCCGGTATCAGTCTTGCTTTCAACGGATACATGACCGTTCGACTGTTTCGCAAAACCGAAAACCATACTGAGGCCGAGCCCAGTTCCCTTGCCAACTTCTTTTGTTGTGAAAAAGGGTTCGAACACCTTCTTGATGGTTTCTTTTTTCATGCCGCACCCTGTATCAGAGACATTCAGGCATACATATTCACCGGGTGGCAATTCATTATTCTTTGCGCCCCTTTTCCTATGTTGAGAATGATTGCTTGTGGAAATCACAAGAGTACCGCCATTTGGCATCGCATCGCGGGCATTATTTGCAAGATTAAGAACAGCATTTTCAAGCTGGCCCAGGTCAGTGAGCGCGTTCCACAGATTTTCAGAATGATTAACATCAATCTGGATATCTTCGCCAAGGCTACGTCCAATTAACGCGATAATCCCGGACATGCCCTCGATTAAATCCACCGACGTTGGTCTCAAACGCTGTTTTCGGGAGAAAGAAAGGAGTTGCTGTGTAAGTTCTGCTCCGCGCAGGGC
>PJEL010002806.1_pt1 | contig 15556 bp, 18 predicted proteins | sample 1853271 | NCBI WGS metagenome assembly PJEL01 (sample SAMN08108733, study PRJNA415343) | Invertebrate metagenome, whole genome shotgun sequencing project. | host: Globobulimina | place: Sweden: Gullmar Fjord | collected 2015-08
ATTGAGTCGTGCTATCAAACGCGAAGTAAAGAAAAACTAAGCTGATCAAAAAACTATTTTGCGCAACTAGAATAACTTTTCGGGGTGAATATCTGTCACAATAAACCCCAGCGAACCATCCTAAAATGATCGGTGGGCCAAAGCATAAACCATATCCAATACCCGCGATAGCATGAGAATCAAACCACTCTAGGGCAAGAAAAATAATACTGTAATTAACCATATGCCCAGCGATAAAAGCTAACAGGCAAGAGGTTAAAAAAACATACAGTCTCACTTCTCGTCGCCTTTGCCATCGGGTTGGGTAGCGACTACCGGCTGTACTCGAATCAGTGTCGGCTGACCGTCTTCAATATGCCAGCTAGGAAAACTAGAGTTAGTAGTATATACATCACCATTGGGCGCTATTTCGACATCACGAGTAAAAGATACTCGTTTAGGCAACGGATAATGAGCCCATTGCCCCTGTTTGATGTCAAAACTGTAAAGCGCGTCAGAGGTGTTGCCATTAATCCATACAATATCACGCTCGCGATCGACGTTTAACGAATAAGGTGTTTCGCTGCCCAATGGTTGAACCGGTAGCTGATAATTGTTGAAGGTTTCATTTAGTGGATCAAATTTCACCACCATAGATTCTGGAAAAGCAGCTATCCAAAGGTTGCCTTGAGAATCACTACGCAATCGGCGTGGCCCTTTAAACGGGGTGTCATACATAGTGACTTCTAATGTTTCACTGTCAATTTTTCCGATTGAATCAGTATGTAAGCGAGCAAACCAAACATCGCCATTTGGTGTAATATCAATACCATAAGGTAAAGGTACGCCTGTCGACTGCTCGTCAATCGAGAACAAGTTGGCTAGCGGTATGCCCCAGTCCATTAGCTTTAAAATTATACCCATAGCAGAAACGGTTAAACCTTCACGGGCATTACGATTAGGTAGATCAAACATGGTGAATTGTTTGGCACCACGCTCAAACATGGCTATCTGGTTTGACAGGGCCATGGTAAACCACACTCGGTCTTGTTGATCTACACGCACGGTATGGGGGTAATAGCCATCGTCCATTTTGTGATTAGTAAAGACTTTGGTAATAGGGTCAAATTCTACTAATCGTTGTTGGTAAGATGTTGTGATAAAGATATGACCATCAACCGGTGACTCAGCAAACGAATGTATACCAGAGAAAGCTTCGTGCTTGGGGAAATCACTTAAGCGTTTCCCCATTAGCCCGCCGTGCTTATCGCCTGTTTCTCTTTTTAACTTATAAACTGTGAACTGACCCGTGTTAGGGTCAATTTCATATAAGCGATCTTGTAAATTATCACCTACATAAACCAACCCATTAGAATGAAATAACAAATCATGCATTTGCGAAAATGCATCACCAATGGGCCACTCAGTAATCTTTGATTGCTGTAAATAATCATCCCAAGGCGTACCTTTTGGAATAGTTTTTGGATTGTGATAAAGCCTACCGTATTCTTCACTCAATAATTTAGGGAGTTTTTCTTGTGCCTGGTCAGGTAAACGAGAGCCATAGCCAATCATGCGATGGACGATATTATTCCAGTCTTCTTCAGGTCGAGGGCGTCGAAAAAAGCGGGATCCTTGCTGATGACAAAATCCACATTGCATAACGTAATGCTTTTTCAGTTCAGTATCATTATCCAGATTTAATGCAGACAGCCAGGTATTTGCCGGACGGGACTCTGCCAGTTCCAATGCATCCGTAATTGGCTCCATCACTAGCACGCCATTTTGGTGTGCAGCCAAACTCACCGTGATGTCTTTATAGTCAGGTTTTCTTAGCCGAACCCGCACTTTTTCACCTGCATAGGTGTTAAATGAAACTTGCCCTAGAGCATTAGTGAAAAGTGTGAAAGAAGCATCCGAATAATTGAGGATTTTCTCAGGAGGATAGCCTTGATCAGACGTATCAAGTGTATGCCCTTCAACGGGCGTTTGCATGACCATAACATTAGCTAAAGCACTACCTTTGCTATCAGTAACTGTAATGGTGATGGCTTCTGCCGCATTGGCAACACAAGTAATGAGTAAGAAGACTAACTGGAGTGCTCTCATGATCTATCCTTCATTTCTATGCTGCAAGAATGCAGACAAGGCTTGTTGGGTTGTATATTTAGCCTGATGGCTAAAAGTTGACTTAAGCTTAAGGTTCGACAAAACCGGACGGTATTTTATAAATTTAACTTGTTCAGGTCCGTATTGGGTTAATCCTAACGGTTTCGCAATAGTTAGCGCCGCTTGAATGAGCCAACTAGGCAATGGCAGGTATTTCTTATGAAGGTGCTGAGCTATTGCTTTCATCGAAAGCGCCCCTTCACCTGCTATATTGAACTGACCAGTAATGTTCGAGTGCACCCCTTCAATTAAATAATCAACAACATCTTCTGCCCAAATAAAATTAAATAGCCCTGGATAACCAAGCAAACCTGTAATAAGTTTTTGCTCAAATAAGTTAACAACTGGACCATCGAAGTCTTCACCTAAAATAGCACCAGGTCTAAACACGATTTGCTGCATTTCAGGGTGTTTTTGGCGAAATTCAGCCATGATGCTTTCCACTTCAGCTTTGTGCGCTGAGTAAAAGTAATCTATATTTCCTCGTGTAGGTCGCTCTTCCGTGATGATACTGCTGTTTTCTGGGTAATATCCGTAAGCTGCACCACTGGTTGTCACTATGAACTTGGTAACAGCTAATTCCACACAAACGTCTAATAACCTTTGGGTTGCCTTAACATCAATATCGTGGGCAACTTCTCGGGTAATGTTTGTCGACAGTTGTAAAACAGAAGCAAGGTGTATTACTTTTTCTGGTTTGATTTCTCTTACCCAAGTAATAAATTGCTCCGTTCTTATATCTAAAGCTTGGTATTGCAGATTATCTGCCGCATCAAAGGGATTTTTTTTAATATCTGTCGCATAAACTGTGATTGTTTGATCTGATTTAAGTTTTTTGATGAGCAATCGCCCCAAACAACCTGCCGCTCCGGTCACTAAAATTTTCATTAAACAGCCCTACTACTAAGTTGTGGATCTGCAGACTTCCATCGCCCGAATACCATCGCAATAATGAGTCCAGAGACAATATGCCAAGTTCCCCAGAATGCGCAGATCAATGCCATGCCGGGCTCTCCACCGAATTGAGTGAACACGATGGCAATCGCAAGAGAGGAATTTTGCATGCCAACCTCTATCGTAGTGGCTTTAATATCTCTTACTGGCAGTCTTGCATATTTACCCGCCATAAAACCAAGCAACAAGGCAACCGCGTTATGCAGGAGCACAATAGTAAAAATCAGATTAAAATGAGATAGGAAAGCATTTTGATTGCGGTAGACAGCTATACCGATAAAGGCAATAAGCGCCAAGATACTCGTCACTTTTAATAGTTTATGCAGCGGTTTCGCAACATTAGGGAAATAACTTTTGATTGCCAATCCAATAGTCAGAGGGATTGCAAGCACCCATAACAAATTGACGAATAAGGCAGTACCACTGACTTCTAAAGATGTAATGAGCGTTGCTGTATCAGGATTGACTTGCGACCAAAATACAAAGTTAACCGGCAACATAACTGTAGCTAACGTACTTGCCGCTGCGGTCATGGATATCGATAACGCCGTATTACCTTTAGAAAGGTGAGTGACAAAATTAGAAATAGCTCCGCCAGGACAACAAGCGACTAAAATCATGCCCAGCTCTATGCCCGCAGGCAACTCTAGCAATAAGGTCAATAAAGTTGTAACAGCTGGCAATGCAATAAACTGCGCCAGCAAACCCGCCACAACTGCCTTAGGCATTTTAAGGATCGCTTTGAAATCATGCCACCGTATGTCAAGGGCAATGCCCAAGATCATACTGGCAAGCACAATATTTAGAACGACTTGCGTACCTGCGTTATAGTAAACCTCACCAACTTCCATCGTTGCCCGTATATTTAAACAATTAATGAGTATTCAATATAGAAGGTTAAAAAAGGAAAGTAGTGACATCAGACGCCAATATGGTGGCATGAGAAGTTAATTTTTCATCATAGCCATGGAGAATTTATTTGCGAGCGTCTCGAAACTGTTTGGGTGTTTGCTCGGTCCAGCGCTTGAAGGCTCGCTGAAATGCACTTTGCTCTGAAAAGCCTAGCATCTGGGTAATATAGAGGATTTTTGTATCGGTATTTAATAAGTAACTTATTGCCAAATCTTTACGGATTGAATCAACTAACCCTGAAAATGTCAGCTGATGATCACTCAGTTTTCTCTGTAAGGTTCTCACACTCATGTGCAAGTTTTGCGCAGCATCTTCTACTTCAGGCACTCCGATAGATAGTTGGTTAGTAATGAATTGACTGATCACTTCAACAGGTAACTTCTCTACTAAATTGTCAATAACTCGGTCTGCGTGCAAACAGAACAATTGATGTAACTCAGGATCATATTTATTTAGTGGCGTGTCTAATATTGAAACATCAATCATTATGCCGTTAAAATCATGGTTGAACCTTACTTCACAATTGAAAAAATCTTGGTATTGTTCGACGTTTGTTTGGCAAGAATGTGTAAAATAAACCGCTTTTGGATAAATACTGCTATTGCTCAACTTCCTTGCCATAGTTGCCCAGCCGGTAAGAATTTCTTCCACGGTTTGAAAGCTACATTGATAAGCGGGAAGCCACTTTAAGATCATCGACGAACCGTCAAATTCTTGTAGTGGCGTACCGACATTGCCAACAACAGTCTGATATTTTCTTTGGTTTTCCAAGGCAGCTTTTAGCGTTGGTGATGTGTAAGCGATATAACCAAGAATACCCCATCGATCAGGTTCAATTAATTGACCAAATTCAAAGCCGATATTTTTATAAGGCAATCTTTGTTCTGCAAAATCATATAACGACTCATAGACCGATGTACTGATCAAATCATTTGACTGGTTAAGTCGTTGCTCAGTTAAGTTTGTCTCTGACAAAATAAGTTCACGCTCAACCCCTACCGATGAAAGATAGTTAATTAGGGACTTTACTGTGTTTAAGGCTATTTTTGGCATCACAACCTCTTTTATTGAAGCATACTCATTATTATCTTGCCTAGGATATCGATATACCCTATTTTTTATATCCTTAGTGTCTATTGATTTAGATTTTATAACAAGTTGTTTTAGTTCGTGATTGTCGATGAGTTTGATTATTTTGTATGCTATGTAGCACTGACAATTTTCTATGATGGTAGCTGTCCATTGTGTAGTCTAGAAATGGACAAGCTAAAGCGCTATGACAAGGACAACCTAATCGCGCTCATCGACCTTCATCAGGAGGGTTTTCAAATACAGTATCCAAACATTGATTTCGACCAAGCGATGCGCATTTTACACGGCCAATATAAAGGTAAATTATTACTAGGGTTAGATGTAACACATAGAGCTTGGACGCTTGTCGGCAAGGGGTTTTGGGTTGCGCCATTGGCGTTTCCTGTTATCAAGCAAGTCGCACACTTATGCTATTTAATCATGACTAAATATCGTCAACCTATTTCCCATTTTATCTATAAACATTTAGGTATTGGCAAAGCCAGCTGCAACCAAGAGGCATGTTATGACCAAACCAATAACCCTAATCATCGGTGTTATCTAAATGCATATTCAATAGGAAAATTACGTCTTCCTCAAGGCATAATGATATAAGTATATTTCACACTACCCATTAGAAAGTTAAGCTAACTTTATCGATAACTAAATAATGTTAGTAGAAAATTTCCATACATGTTACGTTACATTTGCAATTTATTCGCTTCCAATGTTAACTTTCATAAAACATTAATAATTAAAATAAATATAAAAGGATTTTATATATGCGTGTTGTTTTATGCCTCTTTTGCATTCTAATTCTAGCCAGTTGTGCATCTACTTCTATAAAGAAAAAGGACATTAAGTCATTAACTAAGCAACCAGAAACATTTCTAATTTCTCAAGAAGAATCCTCTTTAATAAAAAAATCTGACAAACTCCACACTAAATTAGTCGAGCAAGGGTTGATTATTAATAATCCAGAACTAAATCAATATATTCAAAAGATAGGTGATCGTATATCACCCAATTTTGAAGCCCATGTTAGCCTGAATTATTTCATTATTAGAGATGCTTCTATTAACGCTTTTGCCATGCCAAACGGTAATATTTATTTAAATGTTGGCTTGCTTACACAACTACAAAACGAAGAAGAAATTGCATTTGTTCTAGGTCATGAGATCGCCCATGTTGTTGAACGTCACGGTCTTATTAAACTTGTGGATAGAAAGGATACAGTTGTTGGTTCTCATGTTGCAGACCTATTTTTAATGGGAACGGGCTTTATTTATTATGCAACAATTACTGAGCTTGCGTCCTTTAGTCGTAAAATGGAAACCAGTGCTGATGAGGCAGCTATTAAATACCTTTTTAATGCGGGATACGGCATTGAAAAGGCAAAAGTTGCAATTACACGTTTATACGAAAACGACTATGAAATAGAACGCGGCTCAATTTGGAACTCTCATCCAGATATTAACAAACGAAATCAAGATATCAATATTGCTATCAAAAACTTACCTCCCGTAAATAAGCATTTAGTTAGTTTAGATGAGAGAATTGCTTTAGCTCCGAAATTACTTGAGAAATTAACACTTCTCGTAGTAAAGATTAGATTGAGAAATAAGCAGTATGAATTGGCAGAAAGCTTCTTAAACAAAGAGATCTCTAAAAATCAGCAAAATGGACAGCTCTATTACTATCTAGCCGAAACTAATCGACTAAAGATAAAGAATTTAAGAGACTACGCCAAAGAACATGCTTGGCTATACGATAAATCTTTTAATGAAAAATTGGTCACAGAGCTATCAGACAATAAAAGCTTATACCTTGAAATTGCTAAATCTAGTTACACCAAAGCTGAGTCTCTATCTCCAGACATTATAAAAATTAACCGGGGTAGAGGGCTGTTAGCTTTTGTAAATAACAACAATAATGAAGCAAAAACATATCTCAACCAGTATTTAACAAACCAAGACATCACTGACCGTCTTTACATTCAATCAATAGTAAAATCGTTATAAGGAATACTAATATGTACGGAAAACTATCCAAGATTATTGCAGTTCTCTGTGTTTTAGCATTAAGTGCTTGCTCGCAGACATCTGTTCGTCATCACCAAGACTTTCAAGAAGTGGCAAAAACTATAGACTCCGTAGTCATTTTACCCGCACAAGTAGAAGTTGAACTGATTACTTTTGATAGTGACAATGAAATTTTAGAGGAGCGCTCGATCCTAATAAAACAGCAAATAAAAGAAATTGCGACACTTAAATTGAAAAGCGAAAATTTAACGGTTATTGATTTTGATTTTCAAAATGAAATTACGAAAGACTCAGACTTTGCTTATGCAGTTACACAGGTAAAAGAATCTTGGGAAGCTGCAAAAAGCGATATGTACGAAAGAGGACTAGTTTCAGAAAAAGACAAATCAAAATTTCAAACTGAACTTGGTGATGTATTGAACTCTATTCACCAAAAAACAGGCGCTGACGCTGCCTTACTAATCACTTATTCTGGTTTTGAAAAATCCGATGGCATGATAGCTAAAGATGTAGCTTCAAGTGTATTGGTCGGTGTTTTAACATTAGGCGCAGTAATTCCTATTCAAGCAACTCAAGGGTCCTTTATAGACGTTGCTTTAGTCGATACTGCATCGGGAAAAGTTATATGGGCTAATAGAAAGTTCGGCGCGTCGGCAGATTCATCTCCAGCCGAAATAGCTTTCGGGGAATTACCAGATTTACAATGGAAATCTGAACTACAAGAATTAGAAACAACTACTGCAGACCTTCCTAAATCAAGCGAAGATACGGCAACACCTCCTGCTACGGGTTCAGTAAGTAGTAAATAACACTGCTGCAAAGAGCTTCTAATCTTACTGATAGATTGAGGCTCTTTTTAACTGCCCCTAGCTAAAATACTTTACAGCATTTTGCTCACAATTCAGAAATAAACCAACGTAACTAGCGCTGGTACCTTTTATTTTTTGTCCGTAATGCTTCCTTTTCTTTCATCAAGCAGATAACCATTGCAGTACCCACCCAATCAAGATCTTGGTGCAGGCGCAAGGCTTTTTTTTGCCCAGCAAACAGCGTTTGTATCAAATAGCCACTGTTCATACATAGTAAACTCGACTTTATCGCCAGTCGGTTCGACTATGCCACTTTTCAGGCACAGATTGTTGATCTTAGTCATCTCCATTTGCGTATAAATGTAATAACGTTACATGAGATAAAAAACTAAAAGTGCTACATTTAAACCGCAACCAACTTACAGAAATGCCTTCTCGATATCGCGCCCAGCTGGTCAACAGCTTGTCTGGATTTAAAAGCGCTAATTTAATTGGTACTTGCAATAGCGATGGCCAAACCAATGTCGCGATATTTAGCTCAGTCGTGCATTTGGGGGCGTCACCAGCCTTAGTCGGCTTTATTATGCGCCCTGATAGTGTCGACCGTCATACCTTAGACAACATTAAACAAACCAAGCAATATACTATTAACCAAGTCGGTGAGACCTTTTGGCAAAAAGCCCATCAAACTTCTGCACGTTACTTAGAGCAAGAGTGTGAATTTGAACTCTGTGGTTTGTCTGCCGAGTTTATTGCCGGCATTGATGCTCCCTTTGTTGAAGAAAGTCAGCTCAAATACGCGTTGACATTAAAACAAATCATCCCAATTGAATTGAACAATACTCAGCTGGTTATCGGCGAAATCACTGATGTTTTATACCCTGACACTGCACTTAAACAAGATGGTTACCTTGATATTGAATCATTGAACACGGTTGCTATTTCTGGGCTCGACAGTTATCACGTCAGCGAGCGATTAGCGCGATTGAGCTATGCCAAACCAGACGCACCTGCACATCAGCTTTCGTTAGATGGTTCAAAATTCGACAACACACATGAAGGTTGAGAGCAGCCAGTGATGATGTGGAAAAGGCTTGGTTACTTAGGATTAATTCCTTTTATCTTTTGTTTAGACATCAGTACTAGTGACGCCTGGATGAATGAAGGAAAACAAGCATTTATTGCTTACAGTGCAATAATACTGAGCTTTATGGCAGGATCTTTGTGGCAAATTGATCAGCATCGGCTATCGCATCAGCAAGTGATCAGCAATATATTTTGCTTAATAGCATTTAGCGCTTTACTGGTCGATCAATATTTAGCCTTGATAATATTAGCACTGTGCTACTTATGTCTTTTCATTTACGAAGTAAAGTTTGTCAGATTACATAGTGCTGACTCTGAATACATTGCTATGCGTTTTAGACTGACCATTATCGTCGTATTGCTTCATGTTGGCGCGCTGATACTATGGTAATGCATGACGACATCATGTCCGGTCGACATTTGTGGCAAACCACTTTTTATCAATTTCCAGATGGGATTATCAATGAACAATAACGCACTGACAATTTTCTATGATGGTAGCTGTCCATTGTGCAGTCTAGAAATGGACAAGCTAAAGCGCTATGACAAGGACAACCTAATCGCGCTCATCGACCTTCATCAGGAGGGTTTTCAAACACAGTATCCAAACATTGATTTCGATCAAGCGATGCGCATTTTACACGGCCAATATAAAGGTAAATTATTACTAGGGTTAGATGTAACACATAGAGCTTGGACGCTTGTCGGCGCGGGTTTTTGGGTTGCGCCATTGGCGTTTCCTGTTATCAAGCAAGTCGCACACTTATGCTATTTAATCATGGCTAAGTATCGTCAACCTATTTCCCATTTTCTCTATAAACATTTAGGTATTGGCAAAGCCAGCTGCAACCAAGGGACATGTTATGACCGAAGCAATAACACTAATCATCGGCGCTAACAGCGAAATAGCGAAAGCATTAGCAAGACAAGTCGCGGTTAAAGGTGACACTATGCTAATTGTCATCAGCCGTAACATTGATTTTTATCAGCAAGACATATTTGCCCATAGCCACGCGATTAAAGTGAACGATTATACCGAAAGTGAGATCAGCGCAGCGGTTAACAAAGTTAAGGAATACGCAGGTCAGACAATCATCAACAGAGTCTTTATTTGTCACGGTCTGTTGCATAATGATAACTGCCAACCGGAAAAGCGCTTGGAAGATTTTTCTGCCAATGCATTTAACGAAATTGTTTCGGTCAATGCCATCAGCCCGATGTTATGGCTTAAACACCTAACCCCAAGTCTTAGTGGCAAAGCTGACTGCAAAATGGTGTTCTTTACCGCACGCGTCGCCAGTATCACTGACAATAATTTAGGTGGTTGGTATAGCTACAGAGCCTCTAAAGCCGCTTTAAATATGTTATTAAAGTCTGCTGCCGTTGAATTACGTAGACGGGCAAAGAACATCAAACTGATTTCATTTCACCCAGGCACAACAGACAGCCCACTTTCAAAACCTTTTCAACGCAATGTGCCTGAAGGAAAGTTATTTACGAGTGAGTTTGTTGCTAACCAGCTGTTGGACATCACCAAACAGGCAGCGGTTGATGGTGAGTTGAGTTTCTTAGATTGGCAAGGAAAAAATATACCTTGGTAATCGTGTTAAGGTTTTAGTGAAATGTTGTCGTGAAAGCTTGTAGCGACAAGTTATTGCCAACCGAGCAGCCACTGCTGACTGTCTTTTAAGTCACGCCAGTTAATTTCATAATCATTGCGGGTCATCACTGCCTGAATAATGCATTCAGTGATTCTAGCATCATCATCAAAGCTCACTTGGGTAATGACGAAGTGTTTTTCTTTATTAACAACATCAACTCTCGTCCACTTACTGTGCAATAAAGATTTAGGGCTAACTTTATTCATTCAGTGCTTTACTCGAGTAAAATGCTATTTCATCGACTGACAATGAAAAATTCAATCGCTCTTTGCCGGTAATTAAAAAACCAACATGGGTAATTTCATGCGTTTTCAATGGAGGTGCACCAGAGAGAATTCGCCCTCGAAATGACGCTTGAAAATCAGATAATCTAAATGAAAGTTGTTGTGCTAAGTTTTTTTGCGTATAAAAATCTGATTTATACGTTAAGTTATAACCGTCAACCTGACTTCGCACCCTTAGCTGATAGATATTGCCATCACCTTTCATGCGGACGCTGATGGCGTCAAAGGCCTCAGGTATTGACTGTACAGGAAGATAAACGCTAGTAAAGCCACCATTATTTTCTGTTGATATTTCTCCAGAAAATATGAATGCTTGATCGGCCGAGTCGGTTGTACCAACAGAAAGGCCGCCCATAACACTATCATTGACGACTCGCCATGCCGGTGAGGAAAGCTCAACACGATGAAGTTTATTGCTTGCTTGTTCATCGAAACTATTAGCAAGAGACTCGATTGATAACAACATAATAAAAACTCCAAGTAGAATAAATCTGCTACGCATTAAACGCCTGTTTGCGTTCAAAACTCTCAACCAACGACTCAAACGATGACAAGGTATGCTCATCGTCGAAGTCATAAGCGTATCGACTGTGAAAGTAAATACTCATGGTCAGATCTTTATAGCCGATGTAACAGGTATAACCGTCATGGTCATGCCATGCACAGAGCTCTTCAAGCTGATACTTGCCATCTTCTTGTTTCAATCCATTTGAAATAAGATGGCTAAAAAGGGCTAAATATTTATGTAATTGCATAGCAGCGCTAACGACCTAAAAATGGATGGTTTGATTTGTGGCCGATGAAGTAGGCAAACCGCACATTTCATCATAAGCGGTCTGCAATGTTAATGTTGCAGTCGCTACATGGTTATTGCGCAGCAGTTGCTTGGCTTGAGATAACGAGCCACAAATAGCAACTTCTTTTAAAGCAGGCAGTGCCTTAAAGTTATCTTGTGCGTCGGTAGCACCCACTAAATAATGAGTGGCTTCTGCGACGCCAATAATGGTTGGTTTAAATTCCATAACATTTCCTTTCAAGCGGGTGATTTAAAGTTCTATACGCTGGAAGTCTTGAAAGGGTTCAATCTTATCGGACATTAGATTGTACTACTGATCATCTCTCGGGCTAACAAACTGCTGTTACAGAGCACTTTAATTTGAACTGGTGTTGCTTTGAGCGCTAGCCAACCGTATTGAAAATTTGATCTTTTTCACAGAAAGAAAAACCCATAAATTACTATTTATGGGTTTAATTATTGCCAAAAATAATGATTAAAAATTGGCTAGGAAGAATGGAATAATTAACGCATTAGCTAAATCAATAAAGAATGCACAGACTAATGGCACAATAATAAATGCCAGTGTTGATGGCCCGTAGCGTTTAGAAACCGCTGACATATTGGCCATTGCCGTTGGTGTTGAACCAAGCGAAATACCACCGAAACCAGCACAGATTACCGCAGCATCATAATTTTTGCCCATCACTCTAAAGACGATAAAAATATTGATTAAAATAGCGACCACAAACTGAGCTATTAATATCGCAAAAATCGGCCCCGCCAAATCAACCAAGGTCCAAAGCTGCATACTCATTAACGACATCGCTAAAAAAGTACCTAGTGACATATCAGCAATAAGAGCAATCGCTGGCGTTTTACTTGGCCACTTTAAACCGCTAAAACGTGGGAAATTGTCAGGTATCATATTAGTAATAATAATGCCCGCAAATAAACAAGTCACAAACACAGGAAGTTGTAATCCAGCAGTAGCGACGGCTTCGTTAAGAATGACTCCTAACAATATGCAAAGGTGGATGGCAAAAATAACATCGAGAAACTCATGCGAACTTACCCCTCTATTGTTATTACCCTCTTGTTCATCTTCAAGATCAACTTGTTCAGGTGGTGTTAGATTGTGGCGGTTAATCAAGAACTTGGCGATTGGCCCGCCCATTAAACTGGCAAGTATTAAACCAAAAGTAGCACACGCAATACCAATTTCCATGGCACTTTGCACACCATACTCTTCTGCAATTCTTGGTGCCCAAGCAATAGCAGTACCATGACCACCGATTAAAGAAACTGAGCCCCCTAACAGACCGACTGCTGTTTCTCTGCCAAATAGGCTCGCAATAGTGATACCCGTTAGGTTTTGAATAAAGATATAGCCAACGGTTAAACCAAGTAATATAACGAGCGGTAAACCGCCCTTTAGCAAGTCTTTAAGGTTGGAATTAATACCAATAGTGGTAAAGAAGTAAACTAGCAGGATATCACGCGCCCCTAAATCAAATTTCACTTCGACCGAAGTTAACACATAGATCAGCGCAAAAATTAACGAAAATAAAATACCACCAGTTACTGGTTCAGGAATACTAAACTCTCTAAAAATTGCTATTTTTTGATTCAAACGGCGCCCAATAAAAAGCACCAGTATTCCGAAACTTATCGCGTGAAAGCCATCCATAAAAAGCACGCCATCGATAAACTCAATCCCCACAGTTCAGTCCTTATAAATTTAAATAAATGTTAAAAAAGTAGTCTTTGGATACCATCAAACAAATCGATATAGCAATCCCATAGCTGACCTTATGGACTATGTTCCCATTAACTGTTATTGAATGCAAAATTGATTGTTTTCATTCAAGTTTTCAACAGTGTAGAGGGTCAACATATTGAAAAGAATCAATTTTCAGTAAACCGACCGAGCAGGCGCTGATATCTTTCATTTTCTTGCTCCAACACTTCGTTTTTTTTCATTAAGCGGATCACCATCGCTATCGCTACCCAATCAATTTCAAGGTCTTGTTTAAGTCGTAATGCTTTCTTAACCCAATAAGTCGCACCAGTATCAAACAGCCACTGCTCATATTCTGTAAAATCAACGTTTTTACCGATAGGAGTGACGATACCGTATTCAACAATATCGACAATATGATGATCCTCAATTCCCTCTAACTGGCATAATTCTTCAAATGAGATGTTAAATAATGCTTCACTCATGGCTTATCACTCCATTCTTTTCTGGGATCAAAGGACTCTGTTTCTGACAATTTTTGCCATAACTCTTTGGCTGTATCGCTTAACTTTTCAGGCATAACCACCCTAATAACAGCAACCATATCACCGACAAGCGCTTTCGCTTTTAACCCTTTCCCTTTAACTCTTAGTTTATCCCCTGATTGAGTATTTGCAGGAATCGACAGGTTAATTTTTCCGGCCAAGGTTGGCACAGTAATCTTAGTGCCAAGCGCTGCTTCCCATGGAGTCAAAGGAACCGTAATGATAATATTATGCCCGTGGACATCAAATAATGGGTGCGGTAATACACGAATATGTAAATACAAGTCACCAGATTCACCCCCTTGAAATCCTTGCTTGCCTTGTCCTCGAAGACGAATACGTTCACCATCTTTAACACCTTGTGGAATAGTCACTTTAAGGCTTTTTTTCAATGTTGGAGTTTGAGTAAACCCATCCGCTGGCAATTCAAATTCAATCGGCTTTTGGTGTGCATTAAGCGTTTCCTCTAAAAAGACAGGAAGTTCAATTTCTACATCTTGCCCCCTGACACTGCGTTCAGCTCGATGGAAGCCAGACGATTGTTGCGCGTGCCGCTCGTGCCCACCGCCACCAAAAATTGAATTAAAGAAATCAGAAAAGTCACCTTGGTGTTGTGCTCCATGTTGCCCACCTCTTTCTGGGGATGGCTCCCATCCCGGTGGTGGTTGAAAGTGTTGGTCAGGCCCAGAGCCATATTTCCTTATCTCATCAAACTCAGCTCTTAGTTTTTCGTCCTTAAGCACTTGGTATGCCTCAGCAACTTCCTTAAATTTAGCTGCTGCTCCTTGATCTGGGTTCATATCAGGATGATATTGATGCGCAAGTTTTCGATACGCTTTTTTAATCTCCTTCACGCTAGCATCAGGTTCAATACCAAGGATTTTATAATAGTCTTTAAACTCCATAGCTTATTCTACCTTGCCTGAATTTATGTTCAGTTTCATTGTCATATCATTCTTTGCTTTTTTTGTGTTTGACGTTAATGCCATTGAGAAATTTAAATAAATCACTATCGGTCGATAACACCAACGTCGTGTTATTAGAAATAATTTCAGGGTATGACTGCAGCGTGCGGGTAAACTCATAAAGACTGACAGATTCTGCACTTTGATTGTAAGCAAGTGCATAGATTTCCGTTGCTTTTGCATCAGCCATACCTCGGATCTCTTCTACTTGTCGATAAGCTTCAGACTGTATTTTATTGAGGTCTCTGACCCTATCACCGCGAATTCGTGCCGCCTCACCATTACCTTCAGATAAAAATCGTTCGGCAATTTGCCTACGTTCACTGATCATTCGTTCATAAATTTTAGGTCGAACACTTTCATTGTAGTTAATTCGCTTAAAACGGATGTCGAGTAACTCAATACCAAAAACCTGTACTTTGTCGGCGGCTGCAGAAAAAATTTCTTGCTCGACCGATTTTCGCCCTTTACTGATCGGAACCAAGGCGCCAATTTTAAGGTCTCCTTCGGCATCACTTAATAAACTTTCTCGCAGCGGCGTTCTATCTTTGGTCGTCCGAATA
>PJEL010002807.1_pt1 | contig 15556 bp, 15 predicted proteins | sample 1853271 | NCBI WGS metagenome assembly PJEL01 (sample SAMN08108733, study PRJNA415343) | Invertebrate metagenome, whole genome shotgun sequencing project. | host: Globobulimina | place: Sweden: Gullmar Fjord | collected 2015-08
AAAGCCCGGGTTATTTCCATTCAGGGATTAATCGGTGTCGGCTTTCTTGTTTTTATTCTGTTCACGTCCAACCCGTTTGAACGCATCGATCCGGCCCCCTTTGATGGGCGTGGCTTGAACCCACTGCTTCAAGATCCGGGTTTGGCTTTTCATCCGCCATTCCTCTATTTGGGATATGTTGGGCTCTCTATCACTTTCTCCTTTGCCATTGCGGCTCTGATTGAAGGCAAGGTTGACCCTGCCTGGGCCCGTTGGGTTCGGCCGTGGACTTTGGCAGCCTGGGGTTTTCTCACCCTCGGAATCGCCCTTGGTTCCTGGTGGGCTTATTACGAACTTGGCTGGGGTGGCTGGTGGTTCTGGGACCCGGTTGAAAATGCATCCTTTATGCCGTGGCTCGTGGCAACTGCTTTATTGCATTCGGCAATTGTGGTTGAAAAGCGTGATGCACTCAAAAACTGGACAATCTTGCTGGCGATTATAGCGTTCAGTCTCTCCTTGTTGGGGACTTTCCTTGTGCGCTCCGGTGTGCTGAACTCGGTTCATGCCTTCGCCACCGACCCCACAAGGGGTATTTATATACTCTTCTTCCTTGTTGCGGTTATTGGTGGATCGCTGCTGCTTTATGGCATTCGGGCACCCGCCATGAAAGGTGGGGGATTATTTGCTCCTATCAGCCGTGAAGGGGCGTTGGTTCTGAATAATCTGTTGTTGTCGACAGCCGCTGCGACCGTGTTGCTGGGAACGCTCTACCCAATATTTTTGGATGCCTTTACCGGTGCCAAGGTTTCTGTTGGGGGACCCTATTTTAATTCGACCTTCCTGCCGATTGCCATTCCCCTCGTCATCGCTCTGGCCTGCGGCCCGTTCCTGGCCTGGAAACGCGGTGATTTAAAAGGGGTTATGTCCCGATTGAAATTTGCTCTTGTCTCTGTTGTGGTGATTATCGGTGTGACATGGTGGGTTGTTGATGACGGACCCATTCTGGCCTTTGTCGGCATGGGGCTTTTCGCGTGGTTGGCCGTTGGTACCCTTCTTGAATGGATGGAGCGGATCAAGCTGTTCCGCACCTCTCCGCTTAATAGCTGGAAGCGCATGATCAATCTGCCGCGCAGTGCTCATGGCATGACAATTGCCCATCTCGGCATGGCGATGGTTGTGCTGGGGATTACAGCGTCAGAAGCTTGGCAAAGTGAAAAACTGGACGTTATGCGGCCCGGAGAGACAGTAACCGTTGGCGGTTATGATTTCCGCTTTGAAGGGGCTGAGCGTCTTCCCGGTCCAAACTATGATTATCTTAAAGGTGATTTTTCCGTCTTTAAAGATGGTGATCCGGTTGTGACGCTTTACCCTGAACAACGCATCTATTCGACCCCGCCGATGGAGACAACCGAAGCCGCCATCTGGCCGATGGCCTCTGCGGATTTGTATGTTGTGATCGGGGAAGAAGATGGTAAGGGCGGGTATGCCACCCGTATCTATCACAAGCCGTTCATCTCCTGGATCTGGATTGGCTCGATTGTTATGTTTATTGGCGGTGGTTTCAGTCTGAGCGACCGACGTTTCAGAGTTGGCGCAGCCCGTAAAAAGGCACGGATTGCCACAGCAAAAGGGACCGCCGTCGGCGTGTGATTGAATGCGAATTGGATTTTTAGCCCCTGTTCTGACCTTCTCGGGTATCGCGGCCATGATGGTTTATGCGCTCTTTTACCTCGACCCCAAGGACATCCCGACAGTGTTGGTGAGCAAGCCAGCCCCTGACTTTGCGTTAGAGGCGGTTCCGGGCCATGGGCCGGGGTTGGAGACGGCTAATCTTAAACAGGGTAAGGTAACATTGCTGAATGTGTTTGCCTCCTGGTGTGTCGCTTGTCTTGCCGAACATCCCAAACTGATGGCCCTGCAGAAAAAAGGGACCGTTGAGATCTATGGTTTGAACTACAAGGATAAGCCGGCTGCTGCGGCTGAATGGCTCGCTCGAAATGGTGATCCCTATACCCGAACCGGAATGGACCTAAAGGGGCGTGTTGGTATCAATTTTGGTGTTTACGGTGTACCAGAGACTTTCGTCATGAGCCCGGACGGAAAGATTTTGGACAAGATAATCGGCCCGATTACCGATGATGATCTGGAGAAACGAATTCTTCCCCTGGTGAAGGAATTGAACGGGTGACCAAGAATATCCACAGCTTTTTGTTTCGTTCCTTGCTTGCTGTCTTTCTTCTGATGGCGGCCTCCGCCAGTGCTGTCTTCGTTGAAGACCGTCTGCCGGATCCTGAGCAGGAAGCCCGCGCCCGCGAGATCGCCCTGGAAATACGCTGTCTCGTTTGCCAGAACCAATCGATCATGGACAGCAATGCCGGTTTGGCAAAAGACTTGCGCGGTATTGTTCGCGAACGGGTTCTGGCGGGTGATACCGATGATGAAGTGCGCCAGTATCTGGTGGATCGTTATGGGGATTGGGTTCTTCTCAATCCGCCGTTCAAACTCCGCACATATCTCCTTTGGCTTGGTCCGCTGCTGATATTTATAGGGGGTGGTTTTGCCATGTTCCTGTTTCTGCGCCGTAAAAATGATGTGGCGGGTTCGCCAGAAGCCATTCAGCCACTTACTGAAAAAGAACAAGCTGAGATTGATCGGTTGCTTGCCCCATCCGAGGAAGAGGGTACGTCATGATCTGGTTGGTTTTGGCGCTTATATCAGCAGTCGCGCTGATCATTTTGGGATATCCGCTTCTCTCAAAAAAATTGCAGGGAGTCTCCCGCGCAGAAGGGGGGCTTTCGGTTTACAAGCAACAGCTGGAAGAACTTGCCGCTGATGTCTCTCGCGGGGTTCTTAGTGAGAATGACGCCGAACCAGTGAAGGTGGAAATTCAACGGCGCATGCTGAGTGCCGCCAAACAGGATGAAAATGGATCAACGCAGACAACGGGCCGTCTTCCTATTGTTGCCATTGTTGTTTTGATTGCGGTCCCTTTGACCGCTTTTGCCCTCTATTCCAATCTGGGTTCGCCGGATATTACGTCAAAACCTTTGGCATCCAGAAATATTGCTAAGGAAAAATCAGACTTGGCTGGTAAGGATCTGGGGGGGCTTGTTGAAAAACTTGCCGCCCGCTTGCAGCAATCACCCGATAATCTTGATGGCTGGATTCTTCTGGCGCGCACTTTATCCCGTATGGGCCGTTATGAAGAGGCCGCTAATACCTATTTGCAATCAACAAGGCTTGCTGGCGATGACGCGGATATCTATGTTGGCGCCGGAGAGAACTTCTATTTTCTGGCAAATGGTGTGATCTCTGAAGCCTCTTTGAGCGCGTTTGAAAAAGCGTTTGAAATTGATCCGGCTCATCCCGGTGCGCGGTATTATCTTGCGCTTCAGGATGCCCAAACCGGAAATGAAGACAAAGCGCTGAACCGTTGGATTTCTCTTTATAACGATAGCGATTCAAACGCGTCCTTTATGAAGATCGTGCGGGGCAGAATTGATGAAATGGCCGAAAAACTTGGCCGGGATGTAAGCGCTGAACTTGCCGCCAAACCGGCGGTACCACAAACCACGACTTCCGGACCCAGTGAAGAAGACGTCAAGGCGGCCGCCAACATGTCCGCCACTGATCGTCAGGACATGATCCAGAATATGGTCAAACGACTGGCCGCCAGAATGCAGGAAACACCGGAATTCGACGGATTGATGCGACTGGGGCAAGTCTACGGTACCCTTCGTCAGTTTGAAAATTCTGCGGATGCTTATGGGCGGGCTGCCGCCTTGCAACAGGGCAATCCGGAACCTTTATCCCAACAGGCCTTTGCCCTGATACAATCCGGTGACGCGGGTGCTCCCCCACCAGCAAATGCCGTTGCGCTTTATCGAAAAGTGCTGACGATGGATGCCGCGAGCCCTGAAGCTCTCTGGTATATCGGAATTTCTGAAGCGCGCGCCGGAAACCGGCCCGAGGCCCTGAAACACTGGAACAAGCTGCAGGAGATGTCCCCCGAAGGAAGCCAGCTTCGAACGAATGTGGCGAAAGCCATAAACTCTCTTTCCCAGATGAAGCAGAATTGATAGATTAACCCTAGGGTCAAGACCCTCGGTTAGAAAACCCTTGGATCAGTTAGTCGGGTGAATGGTTAGAATATCAGGTACTCTGTCAAGTAATGTGACTTTGTCAGACAGGATGCTCGGCGGGCAGTCTGATGCGTCGGCGCGCCAAATTCAGCCTGTTCAAAAACCGGAAAAACCGGTTCGCCTGGAAGCGCGCGAGCCCAACATGACTTTCAGCGGTATTGGGCGTAACATCGATATCAAAGTCTGATTTTTCAGTACGGGTGAACGGTGCGGATGAACCGCCTTTAACAAGGTAAAAGGGGCCTAAGTGACAACTTTAAACCCAAAAGACTACAAATTTGAAAAAAACGTTCCCGATGGCGACAGTATGGAACGGCATGTCTGCACGGATTGCGGCTGGATTCATTACGAAAATCCCAGAATTATTGTGGGTTCTGTCGTTACCTATGAAGAAAAATTCTTGCTGTGCAAACGGGCGATAAATCCGCGCAAAGGATACTGGACCCTGCCTGCAGGATTTATGGAACAGCAGGAAACGACCGAGGCGGGCGCTGCCCGTGAAGCGTTCGAAGAAGCCAACATGGACATCCGAATTCGTGATTTGCTGGCCGTCTATAACGTGACCCATATCAGTCAGGTGCATATCATGTACCGGGCCGTGTTGGATAAACCGGAATTCTCCCCAGGGGACGAGTCTCTGGAAGTCGAACTCTTCGATTGGGATGATATTCCTTGGGAAGATCTGGCCTTCCCCACCATCTACTGGGCCCTACATCAGTATAGAAGTATCAAGGATCAGGACAGTTTTATCCCCTTCACCAATGCAGAGGGTGACATGTTGAAACAATCTTTTGAAATGCTGAAACGATAAAAACTTCGCCAAAGGGCATATTATGAGAAACGGATTTCTAACGTCTGTCATCGCTGTTACGCTGATAGCGACAATGATGACAAGTGCAAAAGCCGACCTTCTGAAAGGCCTTCAGGATACGCTGAATAAAGCAGTGGCTCCTTCAGACAGTACAAGCGCCGGATCCGTCGGTGAGCTTGGACTTTCCGAAATTACCGAAGGCTTGAAAGAAGCCCTCAAAGTAGGGTTCGAGCGGGTGGTCGGTCAAATCGGCGCAGATGGCGGTTATGAAGATGATCCCGATATCCACATACCGCTCCCTAAGAAAATGAGGAAAGCGCAATCCCTCATGCGTCAGTTTGGTCTGTCTGATATGGCCGATGATGTGGAAACCCGGCTCAATAAAGGGGCGGAGGCGGCGGCCCCTAAAACCAAGGCGTTAATCTGGAAAGCCATCACGGACATGTCCCTTGAAGATGCCAAAAAAATCTATGACGGCCCCGATGATGCGGCCACCCAATATTTTCGAAAAACCGCAACACCAGATTTAAAGAAAACCATTCGCCCGATCATCGATCAATCCTTGAAAGATGTCGGGGCCATTGCCGCCTATGACAATTTGGTCGGGGAGTTCAAACAATATCCGCTGGTGCCGGATATCCAGTCCAACCTCACCAATTACGCGACCAACAAGGCCTTAAAGGGACTGTTTCACTATCTGGCAGTCGAAGAAGCCGCCATTCGCAACAACCCCGTCAAACGCACCACAGAAATCCTGCAATCGGTTTTCGGACGGTAACGTGTCCTCTGGTCAGGACTGATAAACAGCTATTCGTTCTTTGGCGACAATGAGCTCTAGATTCCGTTGAGGGTGAGATTCTAGTTAAAGTTCAAAATGAGACTTTATATTTCTGGCTACATCGCTGGGGGGCAATTCTGTATTGTTAATACGTAAGTACTTTTCGCCGCTTAGCTCTCCTTCCGCTGAATTAAGGCGAAATTTTTCCGCTGTTCTACGAAGTTCATCTTCAAAATACACCGTGTCCCGCTTTGATGGCTTATGATGGAGCCGGTGAGGTGAAACATTGCGTTTGATCCGCGCCTCGAAATCAGCTTCAAGTTCAACGATATAAACAGGCGCTTTGATAGCTTCAAAAATCTGCTTCACATTGTTGATGAATTCATAATCATCTGGCTGATCAAATGCCCAAACATAGGTAAAAATCAAACCTGATAGATCACTTCCAGCTACTGTCTTAAATATTTCTGTTCGGAAAAGCTCGACGAGATATTTCGCCTCAGATGTATTGTAGTCGAAAAATCTACCTACAAGGTCAATTGTCATATGATTGTGGAAAAGCTTTAGGTCTGTCAGTTTTTCAAGTTCTTGACCAACGGTCATTTTTCCAACTGCTTGTGGACCAGTTATTATTATTAGTTTCATTGATCAAAAATCCCGTAATGATAGTATATCCTACAATAAACTCTTAGAAGTTACAAAAGTGATTTTTTAGCGTTTCGCGAAACCCGGCACATAAATGTATTGCAAATTCAATTACTTTCAATCCATTTTTGAATTTCTGGAGAAAGACTCAAAAGTCTGCTCAGCTGTTACACACACCATCATTTTGCTGCTACCGGATATCCAGTCAAACCTTACCAATTACTCGACGAACAGGGCTTTTAAGGGACTGGTCCATTGTCTGGCAGTCGAAGACGCCGCTATTCGCAATAACCCGGTCAAACGCACAACAGAAATCCTGCAATCGGTTTTCGGGCTTTAGGCCGCGAAATTATTGTGCGCGTACAAATGGTGTTGTGATACCCTCGTATATTGAAATGGCAAATGGGGGGTATTTGCATGAGGCTAGTTATAGTTGCTGGGATTGTTGCGCTTTTAGGGGGGTGCAGTTCTGACAAGGCTGTGTCCTATTTGGAAGTGCCTGAGGATGCCCTTGGAACGGGAAGTGGATCGAACAAAATAATGCACACTGCGGTAGACTATCCTCGGGGCATCTTACTGAATTTTCCAGGTTATCTTATTGGGGTGGAAAAAGCGCTAAGTCGTAAAGTGACGACTAGCGATTGGCAGACGTCACCTAGAAAAGCCGGTTTGCCACATGTAAGAATACCTTCAAATGAGTCAAAAACCAATGTTTTGGCAGATCAGATCTATGAGCAACCTAAAGCACATATTATTTCCCATATTCTCGAATACTCAGTGAAACCGGGAAGTAAACATGCCCTACCACGGGTTTCTGGGTGCGCCCTATATTCATTATATACTCTGCCTGAAAGCGAAACTAATTATGATTGTGAAGATACCAAAAAGGCGAAAAAGGACACTACTGAAAAGGATACTACTAAACAAAAGGAAAAACCCTTTGCTGCAAGCTGGAAGGCACTTAAGCGACTGAATAGGTCTATCACCGACAAAATGAAGGGTATTAATCCACCAACACATATCATTGTTTACACACTGGGATGGAATACACCTCAGGAAAAAGCTATCAGGAATATGAACAGTTTGGGAGGGCATTTGATTGAAGTCGCTGCTGACGAGAACGCGGATTTTAGGCCTTTGATTATTGGTGTAAGCTGGCCGTCTCTTTGGCGAAATGTCTCTTTTGTTCCTAATTTTATTTCTCAACCATTTAGTTACCCGAATAAAGCAAATGACGCTGATGAACTGGGTATGAGTTGGCTCGGTGTTTTGATGCATGACATTCTTCCAAAATTTCGGGATGAAAAAAATGCTGAAAATAAGAACGGACCAGTTCCGATCATTGTCATCGGCCACAGCTTTGGTGCTCGTGCAAATACGCGTGCAGTATTTACGGGACCTGCGATACATCCTCGCGGGAAAACGGCGCCGGAAAATAATGTAAACCAGATAGTAGATCTTGTGATCAGTTTGCAAGGCGCCTATAGCAAAAACCGATACCTGACGGACCCTTTGCCACAGTTTGGAGGTGAAAATTATCCTTATAAACATTTTGGAAAACAGGCGGGTAAGGTCATCTTGACGGCCAGTATTTACGATAAGGGAAATGAAGTAGCGTTTTGGACGGATTTTGCGGGTACAGGTCGCTCATGGAAGTCTGAATGTGGTGAGAAAGCGGTTCAGCCAAACAAGGACTTTGATTGTTACACGTTTTCAGAAGAAGGCGAAGATAAACCAGAGGAAACAATTAGAAACGCGTTTTCAAGTTTTAAGAAAAAAGGCGAGATTTGTGATCCGAGTAAAGAAGACGAATGCAAAATCCTATACTTGAATGCCGACTCTATTATCCGTTTTAATGCGTCCGGGACTGGAGGTGGAGCTCACAGCGACATCTACCGAGCGCCCATCGGTGTTTTGACGTGGGAAGCCATAAAGAAGTTTGCACCAGGAAAAAGCGTGCCAAACTCTTCTAACTGATAGAAATTCTACAATCGGTTATCGGGCAGTAAAGTGTGGGCGAAGCGGCCTAATCTGCGGCTTCGCTGCTTTTCTCTTCTTCTGAATGGCGGCTGATCAGGGGGACTTGTAGCATAAAGAACACAAAGGTTGCGGCGGTAAAGCCGAAGACTTTTGCATTCACCCAGATATCTGTTGAAAAGTTTCTCCAGATCACTTCATTGGCGACGGCCATGGCGAAGAAGAAGGCGATAAGACGCAAGGTCAGGGTCTTCCATCCGGCCTGATCCAGTTTCCAGAAATTCCCAAACAGGACCTGGATAAAGGATTTCCCAAGAACAAGGCCAGCGGCGAGAGTTAGTGCAAAACAGCTATAGATAATCGTCGGTTTTAGCTTGATGAAAAGCTCGCTATCGAAATAAAGCGTCAGCCCGCCAAACACCATGACCACAACCGCGGTCACCAGCGGCATCATGGGAAGTTTGCGTTCAAAATAATAGGAGACGGCCAGAGCAATCAACGTGGCGATCATAATCGCGGCCGTGGCCGTGATGAGGTCATACATCTTGTAGGCGGCAAAAAAGATAATGACGGGACCAAGTTCGGTCGCAGATTTAACGGCCGGATGCATCTTGTTTGTCGACATGTGTTTGTCCCTAATCCTTTTAAGTGTTGTCTGCGCCGGAAAGGGCGCGGGCAAAATCTCTGGCAGCGAAAGGTTGCAAATCATCAATCCCTTCACCAACACCGATCGCATGAACCGGCAATTTAAACTTATCCGCAATGGCTACCAAAACGCCGCCCCGTGCCGTGCCATCCAGCTTTGTCATGACAAGGCCGGTCACATCACAGACTTTCCCGAAAATCTCGGTCTGGCTGATCGCATTTTGCCCCGTCGTTGCATCCAGCACCAACAGGCATGAATGAGGGGCGTCTGGATCAAGCTTCTTGATAACCCGGAGAACCTTTTCAAGCTCTGCCATCAAATCTGATTTATTTTGCAGGCGTCCTGCTGTATCGATCAACAGAAGATCCGCATTCGCCGCTTTTGCTTGCTCAAACGCATCATAGGCAAGACCGGCGGCGTCCCCGCCAACTTTTGTTGTGACAACCTTTGCGCCGGTCCGCTCACCCCAGATGGTCAGCTGTTCTACGGCGGCTGCGCGGAAAGTATCCCCGGCGGCCATCATCACTTTTTTGCCCTGATCGCTATATTGTTTGGCGAGTTTACCGATTGTTGTGGTTTTGCCAGACCCGTTAACACCCACCACCAGAACCACGTGGGGCTTCAGGCTTGCGTCAAGTTCGAACGGCTGAGTTACTGGCTCCAAAATTGCGGTCACTTCATCGGCAAGGGCCTCCCGAATTTCTTCAGGGGAAATTTCCTTGTTGTACCGGGTTTTCGCAATATTGGCGGCAATACGGGCCGCAGTCGTCACGCCAAGATCAGACGTAATCAGCAATTCTTCCAGCTCTTCGAGAACATCGTCATCCAGCTTGCGCTTGGTGAAAATTTCTGTGATGCCGGTGGAAAGTGCACTTGAGGATCGTTTAAGGCCGTCTTTTAAGCGGCGAAACCAGCCCTTTTTCTCTTTTTTCTCGGGATCACTCATTAAGACTACTTAAACTCCAACGCTTGCAAAAAGTTTTTTGCCATCTGTACTGTTTATTATTACATCAACAATCGTACCGGGCGTCGCATCAAAGTCAAAACTTACCGGCGCGTATTGTTCGGTTCGCCCTGTTGTCTCGTTTTCAACAAGAACCGCCAATGTCCGCCCGACTTGAGTTTCCAAAAAGCGTTTCAGGTTTGTATCCCCGATTGCCCGCAAAGCGGCAGCCCTCTCTTTTCGGATATTTCCAAGCACCTGAGGCATCTTTGCCGCCGGTGTTCCGGGACGTTCCGAATAGGGGAAGACATGCATATAGGCAATGTCACATTCCTCTGCAAGCAGCTGGCTGTTGGCGGCCATCTCGTCGGTCTCTGTTGGGAAACCTGCGATTATATCTGCGCCAAACACTACATCGGGGCGAAGACGTCGGGCTTTCTCGACAAATTTATACACATCATCGCGCAAATGGCGGCGCTTCATGCGTTTAAGCACCATGTCATCGCCTGCCTGCAAACTGATATGCAGATGGGGCATAAGGCGGGGTTCTTTTTCGATAAGCCGCCATAAATCCTCATCAACCTCAACCGGGTCCAGGGATGACAGGCGCAGTCTTTCGATCTCAGGAACAGCTGCCAGCAACCGGCGGCACATCTGACCAAGTGTTGGCGTGCCGGGCAGATCTTCGCCGTAGGCTGTAATATCAACGCCGGTCAGGACAAATTCTTTATAGCCGTTTTTGGTAAGCGACTTTGCCTGATCAACAATGGCACCCAGCGGAACTGAACGGCTGTTACCGCGGCCGTAAGGAATAATGCAGAATGTGCAGCGATGATTGCAGCCATTTTGAATTTGCAAAAAGGCCCGCGCGCGTCCGTCAAATCCTTCAATCAGATGGGCCGCAGTTTCTTCGGCGGACATGATATCGTTGACCTGTACCCGTTCGGTTTTCTCTATCCCGAATGAGGCGGCTTCCAGTTTCTCCAGATTACCCAGAATCTGATCAACTTCTTCCATCTTGGCAAATTGATCGGGGTTTGTCTGGGCCGCGCAGCCTGTCACAATGATTTTGGCGTCGGGTTTTTCGCGCCGGGCTTTACGAATGGCTTGGCGCGCTTGCCGTTCGGCTTCGTTAGTCACCGCACATGTATTGATGATAACCGCATCATCCATACCCGCATTGGCCGCATGGCTGCGGATCACTTCGGATTCGTATGTATTAAGCCGACAACCAAAGGTAATGATCTCTGCAGAATTGGTGCGCTTTTTCTCGCTCATTTTGAAGGCTCTCGCAAAAGAGCCGTATCCAATATCCCGGCAAAGGAAAAGGCAATCGCGCCGCCCATCAGGACATCGCCGTTCTTTTCCCACGACATATCCAACGGACCACCGTTTAGGAAGACCTGCGCCTGACCATCCACGAGGCCGCGTTTTGTTGCCGCAACAATGGTTGCGCATGCCGCAGATCCACATGCCAGAGTGATGCCGACGCCTCTCTCCCACACCCGAAGGCGCAGAGTATTCTTATTCGTTAGGCTGGCGACACTGATATTGGCTTTACGGGGCAGCAAGGGATCATGTTCCAAAATGGGACCCCATTTTTCCAGATCCACTGTTTCTGCATCCTCAACAAAGAACACGATATGCGGATTACCCATATTCACCGCGACGGGATCGGATAAAGGTCCTGCGGATAGGCCCACATGAAGGGTGTCCTGTTTGGATGCGAGCGGGATTTCCTGCCAGTCTGTTTTGGGCTGGCCCATATTAATGACAACTTTGCCAGCATCCCCGCGCGTGCCTGTCAGAAGTCCCGCAACGGTTTCAATAATGATCTCTTCTTTTGAAAACTCTTCCATCATCAGGTGAGCCACGCAGCGCGTCGCATTCCCGCACGCTTCCGCTTCGGTTCCGTCAGAATTATAGATGCGCATAAAGACATCAGCCTTTGTCGTCGGCTCCAGCACAACAAGCTGGTCATACCCCACGCCCCGATGACGATCCCCAATGGCTCTTAAAGCATCTGGGGATAAGTCGGGCAGGTGCTCCCGGCCGTCGATGATGACAAAGTCATTGCCAAGGCCGTGCATCTTTATGAAAGGTAGTTGTTCCATATGCCGCGATATAGGGGTTAAATGCGTTTCGGTCCAGAGATATTATGTAAGTACTTACTTGACTTCCAGCACCGCCTATGGCTAATTCCGGGCACTCAAGATAACCGAGTAGCACGATTAAGTACCTCCTTTGGTATCCGTCAGTCCGCGAGTTTCGCGCACTGGCGTTTTTCACGTTGTGTGTCCGGTTGTCGATTGAAATGTAATTTTGGCTTTATTTTGAACGGGTTATAGACCGGATGTTCGAAAATTTAACAGGTAGGTTAGGTGACGTTCTTGGCAAGTTGACCAAGCGTGGTGCCTTGACGGAATCAGACGTCAGTGAAGTCATGCGCGAAGTGCGTGTTGCCTTGCTTGAAGCTGATGTTGCCCTGCCTGTTGTTAAAAGCTTTATTAAAAAGGTTAAGGCCAAGGCCGTTGGCACGGACGTTCTCAAGTCCATTAACCCGGGCCAGATGGTCATCAAGGTGGTTCATGACCAGCTTGTCGAGACCCTCGGATCTGATTCGCAAGAACTGAACTTGATCGCGGTTCCGCCTGTCGTTTACATGATGGTTGGTCTGCAAGGCTCTGGTAAGACAACATCGACTGCCAAGATCGCCAAATTCCTGACGGAAAAGCATAACAAGAAAGTTATGATGGCGTCTTTGGACGTTCGCCGTCCAGCCGCTCAGGAACAGCTGCGTATACTCGGTGAGCAACTCAGCATTGCAACTCTTCCTATCGTTGAAGGTCAGCAGCCTGTTGATATTGCCAACCGTGCAGTACAGGCGGCCAAGCTTCAGGGCATTGATGTGATCATGCTCGATACCGCAGGCCGTTTGCATGTGGACGAGCAACTGATGGCGGAAATGAAGGCCGTTCATCAGAACTCAGCGCCAACAGAAACCCTGCTGGTTGTCGACAGCCTGACAGGTCAGGACGCGGTAAACGTTGCCCAGCAGTTTAAAGAGCGGGTGGATATAACCGGTATCGTCATGACCCGTATCGATGGTGACGGTCGCGGCGGTGCGGCTCTTTCCATGCGGGAAATCACCGGCTGTCCGATCAAATTGCTCGGTACCGGCGAAAAACTTGATGCACTGGAAGCTTTTCATCCTGATCGTATTGCCAACCGTATCCTCGGTATGGGCGATATCGTTTCCCTGGTTGAAAAAGCCGCAGAGACAATTGATCAGGACGATGCGGCAAAGCTCGCCGCCAAGATGCAAAAAGGCATCTTTGACTTTGAAGATCTGGCAACCCAGCTGCGCCAGATGATGAAGATGGGCGGGATGAACAGTCTCGTTGGCATGTTGCCTGGTATGGGCAAGATGAAGAAACAGCTCGAAGGCGCCAATTTGGACGACAAAATGCTGAAAAGGCAAGTCGCCATTATTGAATCCATGACGCCGAAAGAGCGTCGTAATCCACAGATTCTCGCTGCCTCCCGCAAACGTCGTATTGCCGCGGGAGCTGGCATGACAGTACAGGATGTCAACCGTTTGATGAAACAACACAAACAGATGGCCTCCATGATGAAGAAGGTGAAGAAACTTGGGAATAAGGGCGTCATGCGTGGCGGTCTGCAAGGGCTTCTTCCCCCTGGTATGAAATTTTGAGTTTGACTAATTTTTGTTAAAAGAAAGAACGTAATATGGCATTGAAAATTCGCCTTACCCGTCAGGGTGCTAAAAAACGTCCCTTCTACCGTATTGTGGTAGCGGATGTTCGCAGCCCTCGTGATGGCCGGTATCTCGAGATTGTAGGAACGTATAATCCTATGCTCGCCAAAGATGACGAAAATCGCGTCACTTTGAAAGAAGACCGTATCAAACATTGGATGGGCCACGGAGCTCTGCCAACTGATCGTGTTGCAGGTTTCCTTGCGGCTATTGGAATTGGCGAGAAAGCTGTTCGCAATAATCCAAACAAAGCCAAGCCAAAAGCAAAGGCTCAGGAACGTCTTCGCGAGCTTGAAGAAGCTGCTAAAGCCGCTGCTGAAGCTGCGGCTGCACCGGCTGAGGAAGCTGCAGAAGCCTAAGGGGTTTTTGGCATGCCACAGTCAGATCGGCTGCTTTTAGGTGTTGTCGCAGGCGCCAGAGGTATCAAGGGCGAAGTGAAGGTCAAGACTTTCACAGGATCTCCCGAAGATATCGTGTCCTACGGTGCGCTGGAAAACAAGACAGGAACGACGCAGTATAAAGTCAAGCTTGTCGGGTTTTCAAAAGGTATTCCGGTTGTTCGTATCGGCGGTGTTTCGGATCGAAATCAGGCAGAGGCCCTTAGGGGTACCGAGCTGTATATTTCGAGAGACAAATTACCCGATACGGAAGGTGACGATGAATTTTACCACACCGATCTGATTGATCTGGATGCGGTATTTGAAGACGGCACCAAATTCGGCACTATCCTGCGTCTCCACGATTTTGGAGCCGGTGATTTGCTGGAGGTTGTACCGGAAGGCAAAGGTCCGAAATCGGCGGTTTTTATACCATTTACGAATGAAATGGTGCCCACCGTGGATTTGAAGGCCGGTCAAGTGGTGTTAAGTTTGTCCGATGATTTCTTCTCGGTACCCGATCGGGACCCCGAGGTGAAGGATGAAAAGGACGAGGAATGAAAGGGAGTGCTGACCACAGCGGATCAAGCGCAACCGACGAAGACAGGACAGAAGCAAAAGCAGCATGGGCTGCTCATGTTTTGACCCTGTATCCGGAAATGTTTCCGGGCCCTCTTGGCCAATCATTGGCGGGGCGGGGCTTGGAAAACGGGGCCTGGGATTTACAGGTGTCCAACATTCGGGATTTTTCGGTCGGTAAGCATAAAACTGTGGATGACAGTCCTTTTGGTGGCGGCGCTGGTATGGTCATGAGACCGGATGTACTGGCAGATGCCATTGATTCAGCGAGAGCTGTATCAGGTGAGGATAAAAGGTTGATTTACTTCAGCCCCCGCGGCCGGGTCATGGACCAGGCTTATATACGGGAGCTGAGCGAAACGTCCGGAGCCATTTTGGTTTGCGGACGCTTTGAAGGAATTGACCAGCGTGTACTTGATGCCCGTGAGATAGAAGAAGTTTGCCTCGGCGACTTTATCCTCTCGGGCGGTGAGATTGCCGCACTTGCCATGCTTGATGCAGTAGTTCGTTTGCTTCCGGGGGTTACTGGAAACCAGGCATCGCTGAAAGAAGAGAGTTTTGAGACCGGGTTGTTGGAATATCCACATTATACCCGGCCTCCGGTCTGGGACGGCCGAGATGTACCGGAAGTTCTGCTTTCGGGACATCATGAGAAGATCAAGGAATGGCGTCAGCGTCGTTCTGAGGACGTAACGAAACAACGGCGAGCGGACCTTTGGGACCGTTGGTCAGGTGATAATTTGAAATAAAGGTGAAAGCTATGAATGTTATTCAAAAGCTAGAGCAAGAGCAGATCGACAAGCTTACTGCTGAACGTCCGGTTCCGGATTTTCGCGCAGGTGACACGCTTCGCGTCCACGTGAAGGTTGTTGAAGGAACACGCGAACGTATTCAGATGTTT
>PJEL010002808.1_pt1 | contig 15553 bp, 7 predicted proteins | sample 1853271 | NCBI WGS metagenome assembly PJEL01 (sample SAMN08108733, study PRJNA415343) | Invertebrate metagenome, whole genome shotgun sequencing project. | host: Globobulimina | place: Sweden: Gullmar Fjord | collected 2015-08
TCGGATTTGAATGCTTTATGAGATTTCTGCCACGGGAACGATTCTGGAACAGAGTCTTCTCTAGCATTTTTCTCCATTGCCTCTTTTTCTGTGATGGCCTTTTTCTTGATGTCCTTTATTGCCACTTTCTCATTACTTGCTGCTGCAGCCAAGATGTTCTGCAGCCCAGGGCCTTCCAAACCATCAAATTTCCCACTTGGTTGTGCTGTGAGGGCTCCCATAGGCGAATCTTCGCTATCAGAGGATGAACTCGAGCTGGAATCAGATGAAGAGCTAGAATCAGATGAAGAGCTGGATTCAGAAGATGAGCTCGAGCTGGACTTTGAGGATTGTTGCTTCTCGACAGTTTCTGGTTGACGAGTCTTCTTCTTTACAGGATCTTCCAGCGGTGGGCTCACCACTTTTACCTGTTTCTTTGAAGGCGACTCGACATTTGTACCCTTTGCTGGTGTGGTATCATCCGGAGGAATATAATGCTCCATTTCTTTATTGTAGCGCTCCTTATCCTCTTGGGCTTTGGATATGAATGGTGCCTTCTGTTCATCACTGAGTTCTTTCCACATAGATCCAATCCTTTTGGAAACCTCCCCAAAGGATATTCCCGGATTGTTCTTCACCACCTCTTCCCTCACATCAACAGTGTACAGACTGAAGGCGTTGCCAGGTCTCTTGGGAGCATTTTTGTCCTTTTTTGGCTTCTTTGTACTGTTTGCTACAGTAGTATCGGCAGCAGGGGGAACATAGCCTTCCATTTCTTTATTGTAGCGCTCCTTATCCTCTTGGGCTTTGGACACGTATGGTGCCTTCTGAGCATCACTAAGCTCCTTCCACATAGTTCCAATCTTTTTGGAGATCTCTCCAAAAGATATTCCCGGATTGTTCTTCACCACGTCATCCCTCACATCAACAGTGTACAAACTGAAGGCGTTGCCAGGCCTTTTTGGAGCATTCTTATCCTTGACCTTTCTCTTCTTCTTCTCTGTCGTTGGTACTGGTTCCTCTGTAGTTTTCTCTCCTTGTTCAATTTTCTTTTGTCGGTCAATAGATTTCTGAGTTCCAGATGGGCCAGGATCTGACAGATTCTTGCCCGCTATTGGGGTCTGCTTTGCTGCGTCCTCAGCCAGTTTGGCAGATTCTCTCTTCCTCTTCCTCCTCTCCTTCTTTTTTTGATTCTTCAAAGTATTAGAACTTGTAACTCTCTGAATAGAAGCGGGAGTTGTAGCCTCCTTCTTCCCCTCCCCTTTTGTTGCAGGTGTCCCTTTCTTCTTCTGAGAAGATGGAGCTGGACTTTTAGGAACTTGCTGTTTTTTCCCCTGATGCAATGGAGTCACAAACTGTCCATGTTGCTGTTTTCTTCCCAAGGGAATAGAAAACTCCGCAAAAACACGAACCACATTACTCCCAGCAATGTCCCCGAGTGTGTATTCATTTGGAACACTGAAGCAGTTCTCACGCTGCCTGCTGGGACTAGAAGCATCAAAGAGACAATTTATCCTTTCCACACCATTGTTCTCCAAACCATTCAGAACATGACCATCAGCGCCCACATATTCCTTCTTTACACGTTCCCCAATCTTACCTGCAGGATACAGACACAAGACATTACCCCACTTCCTCTCTGGCACCCCATCCCCTAACAAAGCAAGTAGCATGAGACATCAGCCAACCCTTGCCACAAGAACAGCGGAGAGAAGAGTCATGTATAATATAAAATTGAAATGCATGCAGCCGTCAAAGTATCGTCTTGGCGGTAGTTTAATAATCTACGTACGCTTGAGCTCCCCAATCGTCGTGGCGCCAGGCTCGATAAACAAGACAGACGCATCAACGTTCGTGTCCACAAAGACACGTATCTGCTCTTTCGAAACCATTGTCACCAAATTTTCAATGCATAATCTGTGGTTTGTCATCGTTTTTTCAATTGTCCAATTGGAATTGCGCAATTGCAATTCTCGATGAGTTGGAAAAAATGTTACTTAAAAAAACTTAAAAAAGTATCGTACCCCTAGGGTATCCAAAAAATATTAAATAGGGTATCGTACCCTCGTTCCAATGCCCTCATATGGACAGTGCACTGCTAACCGATGTTCTATTCACGATTACATAATACAATTATTTCACAGAATTATTGGTTTTGTACTTTCATACGCTCTTCTAGGTAGGTGTGACGCTATGCATGTCTCATGTAAATCTTGTTTCCCTCTCCAGAGCACCTGACTGATTTGATTCTTGTGGAATCGGTCGAGATGTTCAACAATTGAAATTTTCGATTACTTTACGAGATGATATGGGGATGGATCTGCCCAGAATCAACATACCCTTGAAGAGCACTTCTCCCTGTCTCCATGCTTCTCTTCTGTGTCATTCTAACCAAGGGTGTCATTATGTAGATACGGGGTGTGTGATCGTAAGAGAGAAAGATATCATCGCACCAGATACGTACCGTTACTCACTGAAGGAAAGTCATGGTTTTAATCGCACAGAAAGCCTCAGTGCTGCCAGCTGCTCTCTCCACCAGATGCAAGAAGGTGTCTGTGAGGAGCATGCAGAGAAGATCTGTGGTGACAGCTTCTTTGGATGCATCAAAAGTTAACAAAGTTGTTTTGGCGTATTCCGGGGGTTTGGACACATCGGTGATTCTGAAATGGTTGCAAGAAGAGTACGATTGTGAAGTGGTGACCTTCACTGCAGATTTGGGACAAGGAGAGGAGCTGGAGCCAGCTCGTAAAAAGGCAGAAGCTGCAGGAGTGAAAGAGATATACATTGATGATCTCAGGGAAGAGTTTGTGAGGGACTATGTGTGGCCAATGTTCAGAGCAAACGCCACATATGAGGGAATTTACTTGCTTGGTACGTCCATTGCAAGGCCTCTCATTGCCAAGAGGCAGATTCAAATTGCCAAGGAGGTCGGAGCTGATGCTGTGTCACATGGGGCTACAGGAAAGGGTAATGACCAAGTACGCTTTGAGCTGGGATACTACGCTTTAAAACCAGATATCAAAGTGATTGCCCCATGGAGAGAATGGGATCTGAATTCCAGAACCAGACTGATTGCATATGCAGAGAGCAAGGGATTGGAAGTTCCTCAAAGCAAGCGAGGAGAACCTCCATTCTCAACCGATGCCAATCTGCTACATATTTCTTATGAAGGTAACGCATTGGAAGATCCATGGGTGGAGCCTTCTGAAAGTATGTTCACCAGAAGTGTGTCACCAGAGAATGCTCCTGACGAGCCAGAATATGTTGAATTAGAATTTGAAGGTGGAGATCCCGTTGCAATCAACGGTGTTGCCATGTCTCCAGCAACAATGCTTACGAAACTAAACGAGTTGGGTGGTAAACACGGTATTGGACGTATTGATATTGTGGAATCTCGCTTTGTTGGAATGAAGAGCAGGGGTGTCTACGAGACACCAGGAGGTACAATTCTGATTGCTGCCCATCGTGCCATCGAGTCTATTTGTCTTGACAGAGGAGAAATGCACTTGAAGGACGAATTGATGCCAAGATACTCTGAAATTATCTATAATGGGTTCTGGTTCAGTCCAGAGCGAGAGGCTCTCCAGGCTGCCATTGACATGACCCAGAGGTACTGCACAGGAACAGTTCGTTTGAAGCTATACAAGGGTAATGTCATGACCGTTGGTCGCAAGGCAGCTACATCTTTGTATGATGACAAGATTTCATCATTTGAGGATGATGGTGGTGCATATGACCAAAAGGATGCTGCAGGGTTCATTAAACTCCAAGCACTCAGATTAAGAACCCTTGCCTCCAAGCGTGGATACTGAGTTTTCGTCAGTAATTTTGAAATGACGCATATATAAATATATATATATCACACTATTCAAGGACGATCTTTTTACAATTCTATATGTCTTGAATCCATCTTGAGAAAATCAAAGCACCCACCCCAGACAGACAGATCCCAGCCACAATAGCTGTCAGGATGAAAAATGCATAAATCTTTCTCGGCAGCTTCAGCTTCTTTTGTACTTTATTGAGCAAAATATCTACAGGTGGAGCAAGAGCAGCAGCACCAGCAAGTCTAAATGGCCTTGTCACATTGTTCCCAGCCCACATCAAGATACAAATCTTCACAATATCACCCACATTACTGGTGGGGTTGAGGCCCGTACGTGCTTCGTACCCCAGAAAAGCGATTGCAAACGCAATAGAGTAGCTCAGTCCATCAAACAAACCATATGCCAGCACAGCAGCGGGACCATACCCTAACAGAGTATCCCTCAACTTTTTGCTCTTCTGCTGTTGTGCCTGGTACCAGTCTTTCAGAGTACACCAGAGACTCCTCTTCTCTTGATCTCCAATCTCTTGCGAAGCATCCTCCTCCGATCCTTCAAATGAAGAAGAACAACAAACCATTGAATCTTTGTTCTGATTCGGACGTCGGATCCTATCCCTGGGTAAACGAAAAGCAGGTGCCGATACAGCACATTTCGATATCCCACCGCACCAAAATCCTATTCTATAGTGTATCGAAGCCATATATATGAAGTAAAAAAATATGATTAATTAATGATGAATATTGTTTTTTGCTCTGAGCATAAAATGTTGACAACAAATTCAAACGTTTTGTTAACAAAACCTATAGACCTCGAGCTAGAGCTCAGCTATCAGCTGATAGCTGTAGAGATCACATCTATCTAGAGAGAGCTCTCTGAGTAGAATACCCGGATCTCTCTCTGAACAAGTAGACAACTGCATGTATAGAATACGTGTGAGCCATACGTGACAAGGTGATGCTCAGCTGACCCTGGTCATGACCCTGGTCAATCTCTTTCAAACTTGATAGATATCGTCTGGAACCATTATTTCAAAAGCAAATGTAACAGGATGAACAATGCACCATGTAAAGTACCCCGTACAGACACATATGAATACAGATGGGTGACATTAGAGAACTGTCTACAATGTTTGCTCGTGTCGGACCCAACTGCAGAGAAGGGCGCAGCTGCATGTGACGTTCGGGTCGGTTCTCTATCTGATCCGGATTCTGTCCCTGGATTGGCTCATTTCCTGGAGCATATGCTATTTTATTCCTCAGAGAAATACCCGGAAGAGGATGCGTACAGTAAATTTATACAGGAGAAGGGAGGGAATACGAATGCCTACACATCAAATGAATCAACAAATTTTCACTTTGATGTTAATTCCAATCACCTGGAGGAGGCTCTGGATCGTTTTGCTCAGTTTTTCATCTGTCCAAGTATATCTGAGAACGGTGTGCTGCGAGAGGCAAGGGCTGTGGACAGTGAACATGCCAAGAACTTGAACAGTGACTTTTGGAAGCAACTGCAACTCTGGAAAACCTACTCCACCGGTGCCATGAACAGGTTCTCCACTGGAAATTACGAGACACTGGTAGAATGGCAAGATGGGAAATCTCATGATCGGGTGCTGTCGTTTTACAAGGAAATGTACTCTGCAAATCTCATGAATCTTGTTGTGCTTGGCAAACAGAATCTGGATGAGCTCGAGGGAATGTGTAGAAAGGCCTTTGGGTGTGTCAGAAACGCATCATTACTTCCTCACACACCAAGGTTTGAACTATCTTCGGATCAGCGAGGGATAATGATCAAGCACGTGCCGGAGAAAGATGGGCACACGGTTGAGATTCAATGGCTTGTTGAGGTTTCTGAACAGAAAGAGTACAGGAAGAGTCCTCTTGGAACAGTGTCCCACGTACTGGGTCATGAAGAAAAAGGTACTCTATTTTCAGTATTGAAAGAGTGTGGGTTTGCTACTTCCTTGGCCGCTGGAGAGGCTCCAACTTCGACATCATTGCAATCTTTCATGTCTGTTGTCATTGAGCTGACAGATGAGGGCCTCAAACACGTTGATACTGTTTTGGGTCTTGTATTTTCGACAGTAAACCTTGTACATGATTTCTTCTCCAATGATCTTGATCAAGCTCGTGCTCTTTGGTCAGAATATGCAAAACTAGGCAAGTTACGTTTTGAGTATGCCGAGAAATCAGACGTTTTCAAATACGTCTCAAGCCTCGCCCACGCCATGCATGTATACAAGCAGGAAGATTTAATTCAAGCCATGTATCATGTACCATTTGAATTTGACCCTGATATGGTCATACATGTCCTGAATGACATGAAGCCTCATAATGCAAGAATCATGTTGGCATCAAAGTCTGTTCAGGCTACTTGTGATTTGACGGAGAAATGGTACGGTACTTTATATACCATGGAAAAGATCCCTGAGAATCTTATGAATCAATGGGAGAATTCATGGAGAGATATGGTGGAGCAATATAAAATTAGTATTCCTGGAGCCAATAAATTCTTGCCAGAGAATCTGACCATGTTAGAAGAGGAAGATATGGACATTCCAATGCTTCTATCAAAGGGACGCTTTCACACACTATACTACAGGGCAGATACATCATTCAAGACTCCAAAATCTGTTCTGTATCTACTCTTTCGTTTGCCAGAGTCATATGTATCACCCACATCTGCAGTGTGCACACGCATACTTGTTGCTCTTGTGAATGATGCACTTTCTGAAATCTCATACTCTGCAGAATTGGCAGGACTTCGATACAGTCTACAGGCAACTATGAAAGGGATTTTATTGCATCTGAATGGGTATTATGATAAAATGGGAGAGTTGTCAATGTTGGTGATGGAAAAAATCCTTTCCATTGGGCATGCCGAGGAAGACAGATTCATGTTTGTGAAACAGAAGATAAAAAAGGAGTATATCAATTGGAAATACGAACAGCCTTACAGGCTGGCTTTGTATGAAATGGATATTGCCCTTGAACAGAAAAAATGGCACATTCAAGAATATGAGTCAATCATTGATTCAATAACCTACAGTGATGTACTGCAGTCTTTTTTGCCAAGATTATTTTGTTGCTGTCAGATTCACGGGCTCTGTGAAGGAAATTTACCCAGGCAAGAATACATTACCCTTGTCAAAGCAATAGAAACTTCACTGTTCAAAACGTTTGGTACCACTGTCCCAACACCATCTCAAGATGTGCTTCCAAGAGTGATTCGATTGAGAAAGTGCTCAAATGATGTGTATAGTGTCAAAGCAACAGCCAATGACAACCCAAATTCTTCCATTACACTGTCAATACAGGGTGTAATGGCAAAATCTTGTGTCCTTTTCCAGCTGCTTGCCCATATTGGCAAAAGAGAAGCCTTTTATCAACTTAGAACAGTTGAGCAACTGGGGTACATTGTCTTCTTCTCTACTTATGCTGTCCAGACAGTGACCCACTTGTTGATCCTCATACAGTCCTCACAATACAGTGCAGCATATTTGGACTCTCGAGCACTTTCTTTTCTGTCAACATTGGAGAAGAGAATTGGCGAGATGAAGGAGGAGGAGTTCACAGGAGCAATTGCTGAACTGATTGCCACAAAACAAGAGAAACCCAAGAGGCTAATCTCAAAATCAGCATTGAACTGGGCAGAAATCACCACAGCAACGTATAAATTTACAAGGAAAGAGGAAGAAATTGAGCTCCTGAAGAATTTGTCCCTGGAAGAGTTTCGCTCGTTTGTCTTGAATAATGTTTGCCGGGAAACAAGAAGAATGCTTCGGGTCCACATTCAGAGCAGTGTGAAAAGAGATGTTGAAAATGGTGTAGACATCAGCATTGAGAGTTCTGGCAAACAGATTGCCAACGTTTTTCACTGGAAAAACATGCAGGCTTTGCTGCCCTCTGCATATGACACTCTGTGAAATGATTTTGCTCGCAAGCCAAAATGTATTACAACGTATTACAACGTATACTGGATCAAATCACATTCTAATTTGGTAGTCTCCATCTAAACTCTTGCAAGATTTCCTTGCAAACTTGTGTACTTTGTACCCATTCTTCTCCCAAACTGTAATGTATTCTGCCCCAATGCCAGAGACATTTTGCATTGGCATTTGGAAAGATAACGACAATGGTGGTCTACTCCATGCATTTCTCTCTTTAGCTGTAGATATAAGTTCTACTGTTGCTGCCAATGTGTGCTCAAGGAATCCACCAAACTTCTTAATCTTCCAAACTAGAGCTCCTCTTTTCGGATCATACTTTGCCTTTCCGATGCTAAGTTGAAATTGAGCCCTTGCAGTTTGTGGTGGTACTGGAATTAGAATGATATTGTTCACAGATGAAAGTTTTGCGTCAAATGATGATCTCACTTTCACAGTAACATCCATCCTTGTTCTTCCTTGCTCTGTCAGCAATGCAGTAGCTTTGAAAGGGAGTTCTATGCCCTCCGTAACTCTATATTTTCCAAGCTCAAATTCTCCATCTGGTGGTATGAATGATATGACCTTTTCTGCATTGTAACGCCCCAGATTCACACACGGGTGGAAGGTCGCATCGTCAACTCTGCGATTCAAGCCAATTTTAATCTCTGGCATGCCTGTTAGGAATGTCTTCATGACCAATTTGCCGCGTACATCAGAGCGTAGAACATTTCCTTGGGCACTCATAAGAGCACTTACACGCTCCACAATGTCGAGATAGACTTCATTCTTTTTGTACTTAATCCCATCCTTCCTCCATCCAACAGCACCAGTAACCTGTAACGTTGACGACTGTGCTTCAGCCGCCTTTTTCCTTTTCGCTTTCTCCGTAGACCACAATCCTTTTTGGTATATTAGAGATTTGGCTATGGCAGGGTCTGTCAGCTGAGGATATCCATAGTCTAAAGTATCATCCAAAAGCTCATAAATCAGCACAAAGTTACCTTTGACTACCTCTTCATGAAATTGCCCATTGCAATACGATCTAATGAGCAGAACAAGCTGAGATAGAAATTGAAATATCATCATCGAGTTGGCATTACACTTTGTAATAGCCACCAAATACACATCAGCTGCCTTGTAGTAAAGCATGGCTTCACCATTGGCAAGGATTTTGATTGGGGCCATTCCTTGCGACATTTCATCAGCATTCATCTCAACATCATGTCGCCTACTATACAAAGATGCATCTGAATTCAACACGAGAGTTCTAAAGTGTGTTGCCACGTTTTTATAGTCTATACCATCCCTGTAGAGCCTTTGTATCAGAATATCCCCCCTCCCATTCATAAAGTACAAGGCCCCGATATTACTCGACTTCTTCCCAGTCAGAGCATTCTTTCCCAGACGAAATGCAGGTTCCACACCTCCATGGGGTGTGAAGTGACCATACACAGGACTAGTATCAGGCTCTTCAGCCAGTCCACCACTAGTATCAGGTCGCGAGTCATCCTTCCCCTCAACAGCCATCACGTTCTTCTATTTCTAGTAGCTATAATGTAATGCAATGCATAAAACCCCCAAAAGGAATCACAGTGTTCTTTATTCCTGTGTTTCAGAGATCAACTGAAAAGCTTTCGACAAAAACATGTCAACGTGACGATTCCGATTATCTGTAGATTTCCCAGAATGTTCTATTTATTTTGAATATTTGGAAAATGACTGTTGATGTGCACCAGCTCTCTTGTGATGGCGTTGGCACACGATCGAGAATTATATAACATTTTTATTCGTAGAAACATTAAAAAGTTATATAGATATCAGGGTTTTCACAGACAGAAGCGAACAGTATTAGCGATACGAACCATTCTCATATTTATAATAATACAATAGGAAAGAAGAGAGTATGAACGCGACTGTGAGATCTCTCGGATCCGTGTTACGGTCTGTGGGAAGGCTGTTGGAACAAGGAGGCATCGGGCTTCAGGGACAACTGGCATACAAAGAAACACGTACGTAAGACTGAATTAATGAATAAAAATATACCAATATCATGATTATGTCCCTGTGTGTAGTGAATAAGGCTCAGACGATACAAAGGTTTCAAGATGCTTCTCCCGTCTTGAAAGGAGATACTATCTTCATAGCTCCAAATGCGAGCGTGATCGGAAATGTTTCAATCGGAAAAGGATCTTCTGTGTGGTATGGATGCGTGATTCGTGGTGATGTAAACTCGGTGAGCATTGGAGAGGAGACCAATGTGCAAGATAATGTCATGGTCCATGTGGCAAAGCATAATGCCCAGAATATTCCCCGGAATACAGTTATTGGAAATCGTGTGACGATTGGACATGGAGCAACGATTCATGCCGCCACGATTGAAGATTCGTCTGTTGTGGGGATGGGTGCTGTAGTCATGGATAATAGTATTGTGGAAAAGGGATCCATTGTTGGTGCAGGATCATTGGTGGTTCCTGGGACTGTGGTGAAAAGTGGGCAAGTATGGGCTGGTCGCCCTGCGGCGTTTATTAGAAATTTGTCTGAAAGTGAACTAGATGCTATAGAGCAGGCGGCCAAGGACTATTCTGCTCTTGGGTCTGTTCATGCAGAAGAAAATAGCAAGTCATTTGGTGAAATTGAGTTGGATGCAGCAAGACGATGGGATAAGAATACAAGGGATCCAGACTATGATGTACAAAACCAAGTGGATCGAGATCCAAATACACGAGCAATGTTACCTGTAGGTTACGTAGCTTCATCTTGAAAATGAAATGTAAAACTTAGCCAACAGAAAACTATTAATGTTTCTTTCTTTTTCTAGGGGGCGATGCCTTTGGTTGCTCGCCTTCCTCATATGATGATGCAGTATCATCTGATGTATCACTAGAGTAAGATTTCCTATCACTGCTGGTGTCGCTGTACGTGCCGCTGCTACTGCTGGTGTAAGAGGAAGAGTTTGTCTCACTCCCAGAAGATGTAGAGTATGATGATCCACCGTCTTTTGCCTTTTTCCGGGCCTCCTCCAGAATACGCGGAAGATCCTTCAAGAATTCTCTCATACTGTCTGTAAGACCACCAAGACCAATTGAAGTGAAAAAGTTGATTGAAAATCGCATGTTTCTCGCAGAATCCCTTGGAAACAGTCCCTGAAACCACTCTGTACAGGTTGGATCTTGCAACCTATCATTAAGTTCTTTCAATCCCATGATTTCAGCCAACTCTTGAAATAAAATCTTGATAAAGATTCTAGAAGAAGAAGTCGTATCTTCCTCTGTCAGTCTAATGATTCCTAGAATAGCCCAAGGCAATGCATCAGTTGCCAAGAGATGAGCAAACAACTTGGCGACATTTCTCAGTTTGTTGGTCTCAAGCCTATGGACCATTCCATATTGAGCCACGAAGCAATCAGCAAAACTATCTACATACTCTCTTTTTACCTTGCAAAATCTCTCTGCCAACAATGCATAGTATTTGATAAATGTCTTCTCTTGGGAACAGCATTCAATAACCATAGTTGCAAGTTCATTTTCCTGGCCAGGAGGAATACCCATCTTCAATAATTTATGTCCTGCTTCTTCAAAATCTAAAGCACTCATGATGGTCAGGTATATCGTTCTTCGTAGATTGACCAGATCCGTTCCAGTCTCATCATGTATGGGTCCTTGTTCTGGTTCAGCATGACCCTCTCTTTCTTCATCCTCTTCCTCACTATCCTCCTCACTGTCCTCTTCATCAGAGGAGGACTCGCCCAAGATTTCATGTTTCATCGCATTATACTCTTCTTCGTGAGCTACAAAGTCTGGGTCTTCTTGAAATGTATCCAGCTCCATACGAGGATGCAGGTCATCATCCAATGTCACTTCATGGGTGATTTGATCGGACTCTTCAACAAGGTCTAAATTCTCAGGTATAGATGGATATCCACTTTCTTCAAATCCAGATTTCCTAATAGCGTATAAACCCTCTATAAGGTACTGTGTCCTTTTGTGAATTGCCCTCCCTTCATGCAAAATGGTTCTCAATCGATCAAAGACAAAGTTGACACCACTTTGAGAAACATCTTGCAATTTTGCTCCACACTCCTTTATAAATCCTGTAACCAGTTCTACACCATCATCTGTCGGGTTTTCTAGCAATAAAAGTATAATTTCAAATGCAATCACTTCATGCACCACTTGTTGATTCACAAGGTGTGCTAAAAATGTCAGGCTTGCCATGCAAATTTGTTTATCATTCCTTTTCCACGACCTCAAAAAAGCCGTCACGATTCTATGAAGGAGCATTTCCCCCACTTCTGGAAATTTTGTATTAATCACAGATACCAGAGCTGCATACACTGGTGTGAAAGGAGGAGAAGCAACTTGGGATTTCATCAATGCTTGGCACAACAATCCTTTTCCCCGAACAAGGTTCTCTGAGAACACTTCTGGCAAAATGTATTTCACATTCGATGCATTCACTTTGTTGATGAGCCCATAAATTGACTTTCTAAGAGCGTCCCAAGATAAACGTTGATATTCAATGCTGCTTTTATCCTTACTTGCCTCAGACATCAACCGAGCAAGTTTAAATGGAGGGATATACGCCTCTCCATTATCTCTGTTCCTTCCTCGCCGATCCATCTTCCCTAGAAGATACTAGAAATATTATATAACTAGAATCTTCGTTAGAAAACACTGTTTGTGATACGAAAAAGAACCAAAACGAAGATTGAATTCGTGTCAACGAATGAACTCATGCAACAGTAGCACTAGTCCATATCTCAGTTATCCTTATCTATGCTTTCTTAATAAATAATACCATTTTATTCATATATTCTATCGTATATGATATCAGGAAATCGCGTCGTTTGTAAGAAAACCAGAGATCTCCCCTTGTTCTCAAAATCTTCGTTTTCAAAGGACATCCAATATTGTTAAATCTTTCTTTTTTTATAGGTATTACACGTAGGATATACTAGGAAACATAGATTCTTACGTAAGAATACCCTGTTCCTACTTTATAATTGAATGCTGATGGAGTCATCTGTGGTTTTTAGGAGGTCCACTGTTGTTCAGAGTGTCACCTCTCCTTCCAGGAGGGGAAGAGGGCGCAGACTCTATCCAAAGGCCCTTGGATCGAATATGTTGGATAGTCTACGTGCTACTTTACAGGAAAAGAGGGTGTATACGAAGGAAGAAATGGTGCAAATGGGTCCATTCAAGTCATCGCCTATGGGCTTTGGCACATGGGCCTGGGGGAATACCTTGTTGTGGAACTACGAGCAAGATGCTGACGAGGAATTGCAAAAAGTTTTCAACCTCATGGTGTCAAAGGGTATTAATTTGTTTGATACAGCTGATAGTTACGGAACAGGGGCCCTCGAAGGGAGAAGTGAGGTCTTGCTAGGTAAATTTACAAACCAATATCCTGGCTCCAAAGCAATGAGGAATCAAATACACATTGCAACCAAATTGGCGGCGTACCCTTGGAGAATAACACCTAAACAGTGGGTGGGATCTTGCAAGGAAAGCTTGAATCGAATCGGTGCCGAGAAAATATCGATGGCACAGTTGCACTGGAGCACAGCAAACTATGCCCCTCTTCAAGAGAGGCTGATGTGGGATGGTTTGGTGGCCATATATGATGCAGGCCTTGTAGATGCTGTTGGGTTATCTAACTATGGTCCAAAACAGTTGGAAAAAATTCACAAATATTTGACGAAAAGGGGCGTGCCAGTTGCCAGTTGCCAGGTCCAATATAGCTTGGTCAGTAGGGGTCCTCTTCAGGAGAATGTCAAAGCAGCATGTGATGATTTGGGAATCGCCATGATTGCATACAGTCCTCTGGGATTGGGTATGTTAACAGGCAGACATTCACCTTATGACAGAAGCACATATCCCTCCCTCCCGAATCCACGATCGATACTCTTCAACCAGGTTCTTCCAAATGCAGGGCCATTGTTACAAATTATGGAAGAGATTGCCACCCAGAGGAGAAAATCTATGAGTCAGATTGCTCTGAATTGGTGTATATGCAAAGGGACAGTCCCAATTGCCGGGGCTCGTAACCTAAAACAGGCAGAATCCAACCTTGGTGCACTCGGTTGGAGGTTATCAGACTCAGAAGTAATGGAATTGGACAAAGCATCCATCAATAAAATGACTCAAAATATATTCCAAACTAAATGATATTTATTTTAATTTGATTTAATTTCAATTTGACAGATGCTGTGCAAAGGTTTTCCAGGATCTGGCTGTTACACCACACAACATGGACATGTGAGCAGGGCACACGTGCTGAATAACCAGCATTGGGCATCAGGCAGAATACTTAGATCTCATTCATTGAGTACTTCTGCACCCAATGGAGCTGATATGGAAGAATGTGACGTAGTTGTCATAGGTTCCGGGATTGCTGGGCTCTCTTCAGCTGCTCTCTTGTCAACATATGGACTGAATGTTGTCGTGTGCGAGTCTCACTCGGTGATCGGAGGTGCTACTCATTCATTTACAAGGCAGGGGTATCATTTTGAAAGTGGACCTAGTTTGTACAGTGGCCTGAAATCACGAGGACCACAGGCCAATCCCCTTGGACTTGTGTTACAAGCTGTTGGAGCTAATGTAGATATTGTCACATATGATGTGTGGAATGTGTATCTTCCAGAGCTTGAATGGAAAAAATTTCCTGCAAAAGTCGGTCCTGATGGATTTGATGAACTTTTCAAAGCGTGCGGAGATGATGAAACTTTGAAACAATGGGATAGATTGATTCACTTTACCAAACCACTGAGCAAAGCCTCGACATCAGTACCACCATTGGCTATACGGTTGGACACTGGTGTGATTTGGACGACACTTTTCCGCTATTTTGGATCTATAGTTAACTCTCTTCCTACCTTGGGCATCTTAACCAAACCTTATTCTCATGTGCTGAAAATGGCAAATATCACAGATTCTTTCTTGTTGAATTACCTGGATTTGCTGTGTTGGTTGTTAAGTGGCCTGCCAGCCGATGGAACGATTACCGCAGAAGTTGCATTTATGCTTGAAGAGTGGACGAATGTAGACGCAAAGCTAGAATTTCCAATTGGAGGGTCTCAGAGACTTGCAGATGCACTTGCAGAATGCGTCACTCAGCGAGGAGGAACGGTGTATGTAGGACAGCATGTGGAGAATATTCTCGTAGAAAATGGAACAGCAGTTGGTGTTCGAACAAAGAAAAACAAAGTTATTCGAGCAAGGAAAGGGGTGATCAGTAATGCGTCCACCATTGATACTGTTAAACTTTTGCCCGATTCGATGGATCCATTGAAAAAGTCTTGGTCAGAGGACGTTGAGAAAATTCCTCTTAACCCTAGTTTTATGCATCTTCACGTTGGCTTTGATGCATCAGGGTTGGATGATCTCGATATGCATCATCTAGTAGTGGATGATTGGTCAAAGGGAGTGACTGCAGAGCAAAATATTGTACTCATTTCTATAGCATCAGTAGCAGATGCAAGCTTATCTCCGGAAGGGAAGCACGCATTGCATGCGTATTATCCCGCAACAGAGCCCTTTGAGTATTGGGAGAATCTTACAAAGGAAAAATATAATGATTTAAAAGAATTACGTTCGCAGAATTTATGGAAGGCTGTGGAGAAAGTCATCCCTGACATCAGGAAGCGGGCAGAAATCAGCATGGTGGGCACTCCACTGACTCATGCCTCGTATTTGAGGAGGTATAAGGGCTCATATGGAGCTGCTTATAAGGCTGGCGAGCAAGTATTTCCTTTTGGATCTACTCCAGTCAAAAGTCTCCTCGCATGTGGGGATTTTGTCTTTCCTGGCATAGGGTTGCC
>PJEL010002810.1_pt1 | contig 15552 bp, 20 predicted proteins | sample 1853271 | NCBI WGS metagenome assembly PJEL01 (sample SAMN08108733, study PRJNA415343) | Invertebrate metagenome, whole genome shotgun sequencing project. | host: Globobulimina | place: Sweden: Gullmar Fjord | collected 2015-08
GATATCGACGTATTCTAAGGAGCCGTTAAAATGCCCGTACATAATTATGGAACAGACTTATTCGTCGTTAGTGTTAACGGTCGACCTATTAGCGATTGGGGCGAAGCTGTCACACCGTTCTCAGATGACCCCATTGATCCAAAAGGGGTGTTACGTCGTGGTCAAGGTGGGAACGCTGCTAGGCTTGGTCGCAAAAATCCCGGTCGAATGGTGACCATGTTTCTTCAACCCGGCGGGGCGGATTCCGCATACATGCAAGGGTTGATGAATTCAGAAGCCAATATTGCGTTAAGCGCTCAACAGATTGGTACATTGGAAGCGGCCATTGGTGCGGAAGGTGTAATCACCAATGATGGTCCTAATGGCCGCGGTGGGGATACCATCACCGATGATCAGTACATCATTGAATTTAACGTTTGGACGGCTTCGAAGGGGGGTGAATAATGGATCAAATCGGGCAAGTTAAAATAAACAAAGTTACTTACAACGTTGTAAAAGCTGACGCCGTAAGTCAGAAAAAACTAATGACGTTAATTGGTGGTCGCATTCTTATGAATTCCGCCGCCGGTCAAGTTGAAACGATTGACGAGGGGTTAGTCTATGGTGTGTTACTCACCATTGGCGAAGACGTCGTTGACAAGATCGCAAGTATTGTTTTGCATAAAACGGTGGTGCATAACGGTAAAGAAGAATTTATTGATGTTGATAATTTCCAAAATAGAATGCATGACTATTTTATGCTTGTGGCTATGGCAGTGGGGGTGAATCTTAACGATTTTTTTACCTACTTGGACAACGCAAACGCCGAAACACGAAAGAAAAACAAGGCGGCAAACAGTTAGTAGATTGGTATATGATGCGACCTTGTGTCGGGATTAACGGTCTTTGTCCACCGTTATGCACATGGGCTGAACTGAATGACGGCACTTATACACTAGCAGACGTTGAACGGTTCCATATAACGATGGATTACATAATAGCTAACACACCCTTACCAAAGTAGGATGCACCATGCCAACAATTACCAGCTTTTTAGTGGGCCTTGGTTTTGATTACGATGCTAAGGGTGAAAAACAAATTGCTTCGGGGATTGATTCCCTAAAGTCAAAAGCGTTACAACTTGGTTCCGTGGTCGCCGGTGCATTTGGTATCAAAGCATTGACCACAGACTTTGCAACCGCCAATGATACCCTTGGGAAAACAGCTCAAATATTGGGTGTTAGTGCTGATCAATTAACGTCGTTCGGTCGAGCCGCTCAACTTGAAGGGGGCTCTATTGAGGGTTTTATTGGCACCCTTCAGAACCTCACAAATTTACAAGCCGGGTTACTCGCGGGTGATGCTGGTTTTATTGGCGCGGCTGCTAAGTTTGGAATTGACACCAACGAGTTTCAAAAATCCAAAACGTCTATTGAGGGGTTTCTATCCCTTGCTGATCAATTCCAAAAACTATCCACACAACAACGTATAGGCGCCGCTCAAGCGTTTGGATTAAGTGCGGCTGATATCCGGCTGTTGTCACTGGGTCGTGAGGAGATTGAACGATTAGTCGCCGCTCAATCTGCCTTACGACCCACCACCGACGCTATGACGAAATCAGCGGCGGATTTTAATAATGAATTACAAAACATGCTTAACGGGGTTGGTCAATTTGCGGATCGTGTAAGTGACGAAATGTTGCCACCAATAACAGAAGTTATTAAGGATATAAACGAATGGATAAAAGTTAACAAAGAGCTTGGTAACTCGTTCATATCCGGGGCGGCTGATGTGTTTGCGGAAAACTTATGGTCAATAGCGGGGGCGCTTGGTGCTATCGGTGCAGGTACAGGGTTAACCGCTTTGGGTGGGTTAGCTGGTTTACTGGGCGCCGGTGGTGTAGCCGGTGCGTTGGGTACCGGGGGTAGATTACTGTTAGGTGGTGGATTGGTGGGCGCCGGTGCGTTGGGCGCCGCTTCGTTATTCAATGCCACACCTGAAGGTATAGAAGACACCACAGGATTTCGACCGCCCGAATTTTTGTTTCAACCTATATCAAGTTTATTTCCTGATACGTTTTCGTCAGATTTAGCAACCGGTATTGGTGGCGGGCGCGGTGGTCAACAGTCGGCACCATCCGGAGGGTCCACGAACGTTAATGTTAAATTAGAGCTTGACGGTCAAGTCATTGATAAACGCATCATCAAGGTTAACGAGCAATCGTATCAACAAGCGTTAGACGATTTAACGTCGTCAACAGGGGGTTAAATGTCAGTCGTAACACTATTTACTTCTAAAGCTCCAACGTTGGGCGGTGTTGAATTTGACGCAGTGTTAGAAGATACATTTGAAGGTAGCGTTGACCAAACAACGTTTCCTATTGAATCAGGTGCAAACGCTACTGATCACAGGATTATACAACCGTTCCGTTGGTCGTTGGTCGGTGTGGTTAGCAACAACCCGTTACGCGTTTCGGCTACTGATTTTATAGGTGTATTGTCAACCTTTGGTGATGGAGTGTTGGCAACAACCGCCGGACTATCCGCCGGGTTTTTATCCGGAAGCGATGACACCCGCGCCGGTTCCGCCCTTGAATTTTTAATAGGTTTGCTATCAAGTAAAGAATCGTTTGCCATTGACGCCGGTGATATACAGTTGTCAAACATGGCTGTTGTGGATTTGAGGCGGGTTAAGGTTCCAGCGAATGAAGGGGGTTTGGTATTCGAAGCCCAATTACAAGAGCTCACCGAACTTGACACATTGCTTGCATCCGGAAACCCAACACAATCACAGTTACGTGAAGGTGACCCATCACAAAGCCAAGCAGCGGAAACCATTAATAAAGGTGAGCAAGGGTTGCGAGGTGTGACCACATCGGATTCATTAGCAGTGGGTGAGGTGATAGCGTGAATGAAATACCATTAACCGGGGGCGCCGTTAATGCTCACCAACAATTATCTGTACAGCTGGGTGATAACTTAATTGAATTTGAATTGAATTATTTACAGTCGGGTCAATGGTCGTGCAATTTATTGTTAGAAGGTGTGACACTGGCGGCGGGTGCTATGCTCGAACCTAACGCGGATATTATCAAAGCTTATCAATTGGATATTGGGCAACTAATTTTCATCGGTTCCGATACGACACTTGATAACTTGGGAACCGATAACAAATTAATCTGGATTGAACCATGAGCCGGTTTTACGATCGTCGTTTTGAAGTACTCGTTAATAACAGTACATTCATTGAAGAAACGGACGGGCAACAATTCAAAATCACGTTTGAAATATTAGTCGATTTCAACGGTTACCATACTTACGCGGATATAGGGTTGTACAACCTTAAAGAATCAACGCGACAAAACGTTATTAAAGAAGGTAAGCCAATAGGTTTACGCGCTGGTTATGCTGATTCGATTGACTTCATTTTTAATGGGCAAATACGAAACGCGTTTAAAGAGCGGGTAGGACCGAACGTTATTACCAGGGTTCTAGCTCATGGCGGACCACCCCCAACCGCAACGATCGCCCAAACGATAGGTAAGGGTGTAAGTGTGCCAACGCTTATACGTGCGTGTGCGAGCATCATAGGGTTACCCCTGATTATCAACGATGCTGATTTCAACACATCGGTGACATATGCAAGGGGTTATTCGTTATACGGTGACCCGTTGAAGATCCTTGATAAGTTGGCGAACACTCATGGGTTTAGTTACACCATCGAAAATCAACGTATCGTCGTTGTGGGTGCTGGTTCATTTCGCGCCGGTGCGCCTTACATTATTTCCCAAGCTAATGGGATGGAAGGTATACCGGAAATAACCGAAGTGGGCGTTGATGCTAGTGTCAGACTAACACCTAAGATTCGTATAGGTGGTCAAGTGGATGTTCAAAGCGAGTTGTCAACGTTCAATTTCAGTAACCTATATTTTCAAGATATCCCCGCTAACGCCGGTTCGGGTATTTATAACGTCCAGCAATTGCGATACAGCGGTGATAGCTGGGGTGATGCGTGGACAACCAGTGTATCGGCCATCCGCCCGACAGGGTGAACCTAAAGTCAATATAGGCTATCATTAGGCCATGAGTAGCAAAGCCACATTAACCAACTTATTACAGCGATCCTTTATCGAAATGATGAAGGACGTAGGCACATCTATACCCGGTCATATACTGTCGTTTGATCCGGATACGCAACTTGCACAGCTTCAAATTGGGATACAGCGGGTTGACGTTGCCGGTACCACATTCACACCCCCACCGCTAATAGAATGCCTCGTTTATGTATATGGGGGTGATTATACCGTTGAAGTTCAAATTGATCCTGGTACCGAAGGGATTATATTCTTTTCCCAACGGTGTATTGATGCTTGGAATGACACGGGTGGCGTGGCCAATATTCCTATTTTACGTTTCCATGACTTCAGTGATGCCTACTTTTTACCGGGTCTTCGATCACAACCAAACGCTATATCGGGTCATGCCAATAATGGTATTCGTCTCCGGAACAAAGATGGTAGCGAATACATATGGTTGAAAAATGACGGCACCGCTAATATCAAAACGGGTACGTTGACCATTGACGCCGACGTTATCCACAACGGTAATACCATGCAAACCGGCGATGTTATACATGAGGGTAACTTGGTACGAACGGGTGATACTACGCTTATAGGTAACCTCAATGAAACAGGTGTGTTCACCTTAACCGGCACTATTGCATCGACCGGTGCAATCACGGCGCCTACAGTGATAGGTACGGTTGATATTATATTTGGTCCGGCGGCGGTTAGCGGTATAGGTCATGTACATGTGTCCGCTCCCCCTGGTAACGATAGCGGCCCCGCTAAAAACCCTTAACAATGGCTGATACATTATGACAGTAAGGCGATTAGATCCGGATACAGGGGATATTGTCACCAGTGGTGTGCAGTTCCTCACCGAGCGCGAAGAGGTCGCACAGACCATTCAAACGCGGTTACGCTTGTTCCTTGGTGAATACTTTAGGGATGTAACACAGGGTACACCGTGGTTCCAATCTATTTTAGGGAAGGGCGGCACGTTGACGTCGAAGGATGCGGACATTAAACGTATCATTTCACAAACGCCGAACGTGTCCAGAATATTAGAATATGAAGCGAACTACGATATTAATTCTCGTGAGTATTCTATCACTTGCGAAGTGATGTCAATTTTTGGTGAAATATCATTAACGACTGAGGGGGTCATCTAATGGCTGAAATTACAGACGAAGGGTTTGTTGCCAAGACTGAGAACGAATATTTTGATGAAGAAACCGCGTTGTATGTGGCCATTGATGCCGATTGGAATTTAGACCCATCAACCCCGGATGGTTTGAAAATTGCCGCTGATTCTGAAACATTCACCATTTTGGATGAAGCCGCACAAGCTGCTTATAATTCGAAGGATCCGGACAAAGCCCGCGACCTTGAATTGAATATCGTTTCATCCATCACGGGTGTTGTTCGCGATGATGGGTCACCAAGTACCATATCAAATGTAAGTGTAACGGGTGTTGATGCCACGATCATTCCGGCGGGTAGCACCATTGAATCATCAGTTGACCAAACCCAATGGATTACGGACGCAGAAATCACTATAGCCGGTGGTGTGGGTAGCACTACTGCCACAGCGGTTCTTAATGGTGCCACATCTGCAGACATCGGCACCATCACAAATATCATTGACTCGGTGGGTGGTTGGCAAACAGTGACTAACACCGTTGTAGCGGCGGCGGGTAAGGATCAAGAGAGTAACGCCGCGTTACGTTTACGCCGTGAAATCACCGTGGGGCGCCCTGGTAATAACCAAATTGATTCGATGCTTGGTGAATTGGGCGCCGTTGATAATATTGGGCGTTTCAAGATCTATGAAAACGATACCAGTTTCACCGACGCTAACGGGTTGCCAGATCATAGTATCGCCATCCTTGCCGAAGGTGGGACGGATGCGGCGGTAGCGCTTGCCATTTATATCAAGAAAAACCCCGGTTGTGGATTGCATCCAGCGGCGACCCCGGTTGTTGTTAACGTGCAATCGCCAGTCCATCCAACCAATACAAAAGACATCACGTTTAGCCGTCCAGTGGGTGACCCCATGGTCGTTGTTGTGGCTATCACTAATGACGGTACGTTGGTTGCTAGTACGGAACAAGATGTCAAAGACGCAATACTCGAATATACCAACGGCGTTTTGATTCCAGCCGATGAAGGGTTCAACCCTAATGGTTTTCAGATTGGGGAAAACGTTAGTGTGAGTCGAATCTATACGCCGGTTAACAATATCATTGGTGCGTTGGGTAATAGCTTCATAACCACGTTGACGGTCAACGGTTCTGATTCAACGGTCGCCGTGGCGTTTAATGCATTGTCGACGTGGACCGACGGCAATTTATCAGTGGTGATTACCTAATGGTTGATAGAATATACGGTCAATACCGCACTAAACCGAAAGCGGTTGAATGGTACAACATCGTCCCAACCATTAGTGATGAATTGCTTACCGCTTATGACGACATCAAAGCCACATACGATATTGATTCACAAGCGGGCGTACAGCTTGACGTTATCGGGCGCGTAATTGCCCAGCCCCGAAACATCACTTTTCCGATTAGCTTGACGGTTTCAGAATGTGGTGATGATACTAAGGAATGCGGGGATTCTACCGCAACCGAATTTTCAGCATTAACCGGGTTTGACAATGTTGGTTTAACGGATGAAGAATACAAGCTTGTTCTAAAATCCAAAATACAAATCAACACATCTGACGTTACGATTGACGGCATTATCACAGCGATAAACACCACGTTATCAGATTCGTTTGTCTCACAATTGAATGACAACGAAGATATGACGTTTGATATTGTGATCACCGGAACCTTAACAGCGACCGAAATATCATTACTAAATAGCATTGGATTCATACCTAAACCACAAGGTGTTGGTTTTGGTGGTTATGTTAATGACGTACCTGTCGAGGGTGTCGGAACTAACTTTTTTGACTGGACGGCTATTGCCGGTACGACAGGATTAAACAGGTCTTACGCGTTAGCAGTTGATGAAGTGGCGGGTGATGTTTGGATTGTTAGCGATGACGCGACAACCTCCCCGGCAAATGGTGGGGATATACGAGTTTTACGAGGGGGTACGCTACCTTATGAAACGGGTGTCGCTGCAGCGGATAACCCGGTTTGGAACAATACACGCCACATGGCAATACATGGCGCCACCGGGGATTTATGGGTGGGTGGCCAAAATCTACTATTCGTTTTCCGTGGTGGTGTTGCACCGGCTGAGGACGCCGGTTGGTTAGGGTCCGATATTAGCGGGCTGGCTGTAGACCAAAGTGACGGTACGTTGTTTGTTAACACGAGCGTACAGGCACGAATAGATTACATTCTAGAGGGTGACCTAAATAACCCGTATACATCCGTGACTGGATGGCACAGTAACCCGAATAGAAATTCAGAACGAGAGGTAGCGATAGACCCGAACGCTTCACGGATGTACGTTGTCAACGTTGACAATAACCCTGTGCTTACCGATGTGTGGACGCGCCTTCCCTATGTGCCGGATTCTTGGGTTAAGTCTGGTGATAGTCCCTATACAACCCAAGAAAACACCGTTGGTTTTGATCGGAACTATGACACCGGGGATATGCTCATTAGCCTATGGGACACCGGCGAGATCATGTTAAACAAAAATGATGAATCCACATGGCGAGTAGCGGGTTCACTTCCTAATGCTACCGGGGTGATAACCGTTAAGTACAACAGTATCACCGGTGAGGCTTGGTGTTGTGATGTCTTGACGAACATCGTTTATTCATCACCGGCTATTGTTCAATTAGTAAAAACAATTGATTCGCTTGGTTCGGTTACTGATGGTACGGATTTTTACAGAGGATTTGGCAACGAAGCGGCGACACCGTTTGGAACAATGGCCGATGCTACGTTTGCTAATGTGGCCATAACGGAAGGGGCTATCACTTGGGACACAGGTGTATTGGTACCAACGTTTAAATTGGTCATGAATGATGACACATTAACATCAAGTTACGTTACGTCGGTGACCTGTGAAAGTATATCGGGCGCCTTTGACCAACTTGATTCATTCGTCGCCGGTGCTGGTGTTGCTACGTGGATTTTCTCATCACTAACAATAACCAAAGGTAACGTTGATACGGGTTGGCCATCAGACGGTATAGAACGCGATTTCACATTGAAATTAATATAAGAGGTTTTTAACATGGCACTGCAAAGAGATACACTTGGGCCTTATGTGGGCCGATGGAATGCGGCAAACGCAGCACACCCACAGGGGTCATTCAAAAACCTAACGGTTCCGGGTGATGGTTCTTATTTTGATGAGGATTGGTCAAACGATTGGGACGGGTTTTTTTCGTCCTTGCTTGATGGTGGTGGTTTCGTATCCACAGTGGCACCCAACGAGTTAGTTGACGAGGTGGGAGCTAGTCAATACTTTGACCAAATGCTCGCAATTATTGACGCGAAGATTGAGGCTAGTCCCGGTAGTAAAACGGGATACATTACTCAAAGTTCGGATACCCCGGCCAATATGTTAACCGAAGGTTTTCTTGAATTAAAAGAGGGTGCCCGGTTTGTATCTCAAACTACGTACGCCGACTTATTCGCGGTCATAGGTTCGGGTTATGGTGATGAAGGGGGTGACTTCGGGTTACCTCCTGTAAAACCTAGCGTACGCCCGGACTATTCACATCCCGGCGTATGGGTTGAAGTAGCCCCGGCTGTACCTTCTAGCGGCGATGCGAGCCCTAAAGCATTAGCCTTTAACCCCGTAAACGGTGATCAGTGGTACGCAGATAGCAACACTACAACGCGGCTTTATCTCAAGGCGGGGGGCGCGGGTGCGTGGGTTTCTGTTGATGTATCGGCGTTAACTTTGAATGACCTTAGCGCCCTTGCTATAGATTGGAAAAGGGAAGAACTTTGGTTAGGTGATTCAGGCGCCAACGAGTTACACCAAATTAATTATGATGGGACACTCATAGAAACCTATACGAGCGTACAAGTAGTGGACGTGGATGTATATGTTGAACAGGGTACCGTGTTCGTGACACAAGATTCCGGACCGGCCACCGGCTTGTTTCGCCTAAACCGTTCGGAAAGTGTACCTATTCCCTTGGAGCCCGTGAGTGGGTGGCCGGTGGAGGTACCATCCGCCGTACCTTCTAGGGTTTGCGTTGATCAGGATAGCGGCGATGTCACAGTAATGGCGCCAAATGGGGAGGTATGGCGTGTAGCCTTTGGTGAAACCCAAGATGTAAACGCAAGGTTTTACACCGTTGGTGATGGTGATGTACCCGCAGCGGGTGGCGATCCTGGTGCATCGGGGCTAACCGTAGACCCTGGTAACAAGGATCTAGCGGCGTCAACGCTAGTGGGGAACAACGTCTACATTTCATCAGGGGGTGATAGTGTGTGGACACTCACCGATAACCTTGTACCCGGAATACTAAACCCCAACGACTTGGAATTTAACCCCTTTGATGGGAGCTTATGGGTAGCGTTACCTTCATCCGGCGCCGCCGTTGACGGCACAATGTACAGGCTCCCCGCAACACAGTTAACAGAGGGCGTTAAGTCGTATATTAAGTCATGAGTGCCGTTCTAGTTGTTCGCGGGTGGGATAAACACGGCGGGGGGTTTTTCCATGCACCTCGAGGTAACCACAAACACCAAGGGATAGATATTGTTGTTCGTGGTGGGGAAGTGGTGAGCGCTTTACAAGAAGGCGAAGTTACCCGGATCGGTTATTGTTACAATCAAACAAAGAATAAATACAAAGACCGCCGACACTTACGCCTTATAGAAATTACTGATAATGATCACAACCGGTGGCGTTACCTGTATACAGCGCAACTTGTTAGCGTGGGTGATATTGTAGAACGGGGTCAAACCATTGGGGCCGCTCAAGGATTGACGGAAATTTTCAAGGGTATTACAGACCATTATCACTTTGAAATCATGCCGCCCGGTGGGTGGAAAGAACCGTGTATTGATCCGGTACCAGTGTTAGAGGGGTTGGGGTATGTCATTAGATCCGATTAGCGCCGCGTTTGAGTTCGGTGTGACGGCTATAAAAAGCATCTGGGGCGATAAAGACAAGCAAGCCGAAGAGATACGCAAGTTACAAGAAGTCGTCACAGGGGGCGATGTAGCCGCTATAAACGCACATGTTAAAATGGTGATGGGTCAGATTGGTGTGAATGCCATTGAAGCGGCACACCCGAGCCGGTTTATATCCGGATGGCGCCCCGGTGTTGGATGGTTGGGCGTTGTGGCTATTTTTTATAACGTCATCGTATATAACTTGATGGTGTGGGTATTCACGTTATTGCAAGTATTCGACGTGATACCGTATTACAAGATAGTTAAAACGATGGTTGACGGTAAACTGATTGATACGATAATCACTATATCGCCACCCGGAGCGATGGACGCGGGGCCGTTGTTTGCCATCATTACCGCGTTACTTGGTGTCGGTGCACAACGAAGTTTTGACAAGAAAAACGGAACAGATACGAAACGAATTACATAACTATGTTATTGCGGTGCTAACGCGTTTCGTGCTTTGGTGTTAAACTTAGGATACTTAAAGGGTTTGATTATGTCACCACCGAGAACGGGCGCAAAGATGGCAGATGTAGACGTATCTGAAGAACTACAGGAAATGAAGGGGCAATTGCGACGGCATGACCGCCTTCATCAAGACAATAGCGACACACTTCGCGAGGTGAAAAACGTTCTTGTGGGTCAAGCTAAACTGACCGAACGAATATTACACCTTGATCGACGGTTAGAGACTACCGAAGAAAGGCACGAAAAAACGATTGATAGGGTTGAACAAGCTATTGATAAAATGGATGGTCGAATTGATATCAATCAAAAAGTCATCTGGCGTTGGTCCGGGGGTATCACCATGCTATTAGCCGTACTTGGCGTAATTAGCACAGTGAGTAAGTTTGTACCCCCTATTACTCCATAGTAACGATGGTTTTAACATCACAAATTGTACCGGGTAACGTTACTTTCAACTTACCCAATTTCAATATGCATTTTTCACCGACGAAAAATTCAACATGATCCGGGTATGACTTGGTATTAAGATCTCTAACCATACCGTGTGTCCACTCACCAACACCAAAGTGTTTGTCCAGTGCTTCACAAATCAATTGTTCACGCTTGCTAATGTAGTGTTTAGCCGCGTCACCCATCGTGTGATGTACTGAATCATGCTCTATATCTTTGACCGGCATAACATCATCTAATGACATTCCGGGTTTTATTGTGCTCATGTGCCACCTATTAAACTATGGTTGGGATTAATAAAAAGTCGTATTGTTCACGCCTTCGTGATGATACTCGTCGACGTTCGAAGTCTACAGTGTTACTAATTGAAACCGTAAATATAGCCACAATCAAACCGGATTTAGCGGCTACATAAACGGCTTCGTAAAGAGTCTTAGCGCCTAACTGTTTCTTGATTTTGGCAAGGTGTTTTTCAGCGGTCGAACGGGCGATGTGAACATTGTCCGCCGCCTGTTCGATGCTGTCACCTTCCGCAACACGCCCCAATAACTCTACACCGCGTTTAGTGAACTTGGTCATTATCGGTCGCATCACGCATTTTTTTACAGTTGTCGCAATCACAACCGGGTGTTGGTTTACCGCGTTTCATACCCAACATTGATAACAGTTCTTTCAAGCTTTCGGGCATTTTATCAGCATCACCAACAACCTTAACTTCGGATGCCCCACCCATATCACCCAACATTGATATGATACCGTCAATCATTTCTGATTTTCTGCTTGGCTTTCGGTCGGAATATTTAGCACCACCAACGACACGACCTAGCTTGATTTCTTCAAGATAAACGGTTGACCCGTCTTCTTGTTTTGTCATCGGAATATCTAACATTTTGGCGACGGCTTGTAATGGTGTGTACCCGTCGTCATCGTCTTCAGATTCTTCATTGATAGACTTTACTTCGGCGTTGAGAAATGGCGGCGTCACCATGCTTATTAGGTTTTGGATCTTTTCAACTTTACCATCTTCAACAAACACTTCAATTGACTGGGTGTCTTTGCCGTCTTCAATGCGATAATTATCACCGCACTGTGATGATAGGATGACTTTGATATCTTTTTTAAACTGGTCCATTATTATTATTTCCTGTGGTCAAAAGGTTCAAGGATTAGGATTAATTCACCATTGGCGAAAAATTCTGTGATACCGCTTTCGTGACTTCTTAACGAACACTCACCGATGATCATTTCATATGACCAACGACCGACACCAAAGTAATCATTAAGCGCTTTTTTGATAAGTGCTTGTCGTTGCTTTCGATATGTAGCAACGGTTTTTAACTTGGTGGTGTCGGCTTGTAAGTGTTCTAATGATGCGCGTAATTCGCTTCGCTGGTTCATCGTTGGTTGCTCTATTGCTTAACGGTAAGACAATAGTAACCCTATAATGACACCCTGTCAATATAGCGGGTTAACTAATTTTTCAGCTTCGGCAATATAATATTCACGGTTTAATTGTGACCAGTCAAAGCGGTCCGCATCCATACAGTCTTCTACCAACCAACCGACAACGACCCCGGTTTCTTTACGCTCTTGATGCTTGGATTTGTTCTTAGTGAATATACGTTCATCGTGGGGAATACCGGTGTCATCCAATGTGTGAAGCTCACCGGTGGCGGTGTTCACTATCACATGGTTACCGTATCTATCGAAGTCATGAGTTAGAAACCCCATAGCGTCGGCTTGTTCAATGTTCGCCGCCATCACTTTCAAATCACCCATGATCAGATTGAAATACTCCGGGGTCAACTTGTTGGCTCGTTTCCATGTTCCGGGCGTGCCGGTCGGGGGTGAAAGGGTAGTGATGGTTCCACCTTCATTGCTGACGAAATAGCGAAACACTCCGGGCATGGTAAGTTCAAGATCTTCATACCCTTCTATCCATGGCCAACGCATTACAAGGTCATCTGACTTACGGGTTTTCTTACGGATCATGAAGTCAAACGGGTCGGTATGATTCATCACAAAATCACGGATTGATTCACCCCGAACTAATGCGGCTTCGGCGGCTTTGGGTACCACTAACGCGCTAAAATCCTGATGCCAATCAAGGCCGGTTGAATCATAGCTCTTGATCGTTTTTAATTTACCGGTGTCATATTCGGCGATGTAGGCGTTAACATTTTTTATAAACATTCGAGAATAGAGCGCTTCCTCAAGTGTCAAACATGTGTAACCTTCCCACCATCTGCAAATATCCCGTTGGTGATCCATGTATTCGTGCGGACAATGAAACGTTACCCCGTCAGTATTCGCTTGGATCATTTGCAACCCTGGTATTTTTATCAACTGTTCAACCAACATAGCTAAAAGCAATTGACCGTTGATCGTTATTAGCATTGTGAAAAACGGGTCGTAGTAGGGTGAAAAGTTAGAACTCGAATCCCCGTACACACCATTGAGAGCTAGTTTCAACATTGCGTTTTCTGGGGATCCTTTAGGGAATGACTTTCTAAGGTTGTAAACATCTAAGAAAATATCACAGAAAAATTCGCTCAAGTGTGCAGGGAACAACCTATTCTTAATAGCAAGGTTTGGGTAAAAACTCGCAACATCAACATCAACGATTTGATGGGTGTTATTGGTTTTGAATATTTGAGCTTGTACCGACATATGTAACCCACCCTTGCCGAAGTCATATTCAAGACCATCAACGATAGCGGTTAACTTCTTAAAATCTGCCTTTGCTCCGGGTATGGTGGTGTTCCGGAATTGTTGCATTATCGAATTAAATTCAGGGCGTTCAAATTTGATGTAATCGAAAATCACATCACCTAAGTTAATCGTAGGGCGGAATGTTTGGCGGGGTTGCTTCTTACCGGCCACTTTTTCATAACAGGGTATACCGGCTTTTTCCAATTCCATGACCATGAAGTCTTTACCAATTTTGGTATCATTATGGTTCATGAAATCATGACTATACTTAGCGGTTAACGTTTCCCTGAATTCAATTTGCGGGATCGTTCGGGCGTAAAATAGCACTGTGGCCACAACGTCATGTTCATTATACGTGTGTAGTTCGTCTATCTGGGGATCCGTTAACATTGTTCCGGGCGGGAATGGTAAGTCTTCGATGTTCTTCATCCGCATAGCGAATTCTATATCTTTCAATCTTGTTCGACGGTTCGCGTTATCGAAATGATGAATTAGGTATAGATCAAGTTGTTCAACAAAGCGTTGATCGGGCCAAATGTTTAGCTTGAATTTTTCGTCTTTGGTACCAATGAAATGCTTTTGCGATTGTTGGTAAATTTCATGCACACCCCACCAAGGGTTTTCAATGATGCGCTGACATACCGGCCAATCAAATGACACATTGTTGTAACCCACTAACCGGGCCTTAATATTTTGAAGCGCTCGCAAGAATTCGATAAGCTCTAAAATCTGATTCATACGGGTTGATATTTCAAACTTCCAACGTGTATCAGTCTTGATGTGTATAAATCGATACGTGGTCGCGTTGGGGTATGTTTCAATATCAAACCCATAATCGCGAGGGTCCACCGGGTAAGGTGAACTGAATATTGACGAGGTGTTACAGTGAGGACAAAACAATTCATCCCCACCATAGGGCTTACCACACCCGTTAATTTCGTCACACTGTAACACCCAAATCATTCGGGAAGCTCCCAATTATCCATTAACCAAACGATAGACTTCGACCATTCACCGTTTTTATTTTTCTTGTGAGCTTTCACCCACGGCTTATGTGCGGTGGTGTATTCCAAGTCAAACGATGATATTTTGTGTTCTTCGCCGGTGCGACTGCTAACCACAGTGGTTCCGATTTCGGCGCCGAAATGTTCCTTAATCAATCGCATTTTTTCCGTTATGATACGTTCTTCAACCGCTTCAATACCTCTAAGGTATGTATTCTTTAACTCATCCAATGCGTTTAATTCTTCACTTTGTATTTTGTTAGCCATGGTTGCGACTCGTGTTGGTTGCTGGTTACTTGGTGCAATACGTATTCCATAGGGTTGCGAAGTCGTCAACGTCATCTTCAAGGAACGTTAGACTACTTGACCCGGCGGATATAAAATACTGGAATCCCGCAAATCCACCAAACGAATTTTTAGAATTCACTTGACCACACGTCATAGGGGTTTTGTCTTTTTGGTAAAAGTACACACCTTTAAACTTTGCAGATTGAGGATCTTTTAACTTTGATGTAACGGCGTCTTTACCTTTTACAATCCAAAGTTGCTCCCGTGTTTTTTGATCCGTAACCGCGTCCTTCTTATCATCTATGACTTTTTGCGCGGCTCTCACTTTCTGCCTTTCGGCTTTTTGCGCGGGTGTCATTGGCTCACTAAACACCATTACAGCAAAAATAAAAACAACGAAACAAGTTGCTACCCATGTGATAAATGATGTTTTCTTCGGTGGTTTAGCGCCACAATTCGGGCATGAGGTTGCATTATT
>PJEL010002811.1_pt1 | contig 15546 bp, 14 predicted proteins | sample 1853271 | NCBI WGS metagenome assembly PJEL01 (sample SAMN08108733, study PRJNA415343) | Invertebrate metagenome, whole genome shotgun sequencing project. | host: Globobulimina | place: Sweden: Gullmar Fjord | collected 2015-08
GGGGAGCAGTGCCGTGCCCTCTGCGCAGTATCAAAATACGACGCCAAGTGCCTAATCTGCAACGCACCCGGAAAGGTGTGACAAATTTGGCCAGCGCCTTCCGCGGCCCCGCCAGACGTTAAACCGACCGAGTCGAAACTCGGACATTTCGACCCAACGGCCCCTCTGCGGTGTTAACCATCTTCAGATTCCCAGGGTATCGTCATGAGATAGCCCTCTCAACCGTGATATTTGCCCGTCAAAAACGGCGAAGTTAGGGCAATTCTCCCGAGCGGCCCGCCAGGCGTCGAAATACCGGCCTCAATTCAAGCGAACAGGCCGGTTCCTCAAGCCCCCTATCTTAGATTGACAAGCGCCCCCTGGACGCTTGAAATCAAGGAATACCCGGTCGTCAACGACCCAAGAGCGGCGCTGTAAAGCGTCGGCATTAAATTACGTCAACAGGGAAGCAGGTATGAATAAATCGAAAATCTTCGCCCCGGCAGGCGCGCTCGTCGCCCTTGCCGTGGCAATCGCGCCCGCACAGGCTCAGGAAAAAGTCGTCAACGTCTTCAACTGGTCGGACTATATCGACGAGTCGATTCTCGAGGACTTCGAGAAGGAGACCGGGATCAAGATCGTTTATGACGTCTTCGATTCCAACGAAGTCCTGGAGACCAAGCTGCTGGCCAGCGGCTCGGGCTACGACGTCGTGGTGCCCACCGGCACCTTCCTGGCCCGCCAGATCCAAGCCGGCGTATTCGAGAAGCTGGATACCGCGAAACTGCCGAATCTCGCCAACATGTGGGATGTCGTCGACAAGCGGACCGCCAAATACGATCCGGGCAATGCCTATTCCATCAACTACATGTGGGGCACCACCGGCCTGGGGTACAACGAAGAGAAGATCCTGGAGCGTATGCCCGATGCGCCGGTGACCTCCTGGCGTATGCTGTTCGATCCCGAAATTTCCTCAAAGTTCGCCGACTGCGGCATCCACGTGCTCGACGCGCCGACCGAGCTGATCCCGGCGGCCCTCAACTACATCGGCGAGGACCCGGACAGCCAGGACCCCAAGGTCATCGCCAAGGCTGAGGCCGTCCTGATGGCGATCCGGCCAAACATCCAGAAGTTCCATTCCTCGGAGTACATCAACGCGCTGGCAAACGGCGACATCTGCCTGGCGATCGGCTGGTCCGGCGATGTGCTGCAGGCCCGCGACCGGGCCGACGAGGCAGAGAACGGCGTGACCATCAAGTACGTGGCCCCGGATGAGGGTGCCCTGATGTGGTTCGACCAGATGGCGATCCCCGCCGATGCCCCGCACAAGGAAGAAGCGCACATCTTCCTGAACTACATCATGAAGCCGGAAGTCATGGCCAAGGCGTCGAACTACGTCTACTACGCCAACGGCAACAAGGCGTCGCAAGCCTTCCTGGCGGAGGACGTCATTGGTGATCCGGCGATCTATCCGACGCCGGCGGCCCTCGAGACGCTATACACCACCTCGCCCTATGCGCCGAAGGTTCAACGGGTCGTGACCCGCCTCTGGACCAAGGTGAAAAGCGGACAGTAAGCCCGGCAAACGGCCTCGCACCAAAAGGTGCGGGGCCGTTTGGTTTTCAGGGGGAGCGCCGGACGCAAAAGACCCGGCAAGCAGCGCAAAGGGGGGATGATGAGATGAGCGAAGCGGAGATCGCCGGCGGCGCGACGCGCGGTGGCAGTTCGGCAGCACGGCAGCGTTGGGCGCCCTGGAACGACCCCAACGAAAAACCCCACGTTCAAATCGTCGGCGTCACCAAGCGTTTTGGCAACTTTGTCGCCGTCGACAACGTTTCGCTGGATATCTACGAGCGCGAGTTCTTTTCGCTGCTCGGCCCCTCGGGCTGTGGCAAGACGACCTTGCTACGCATGCTGGCCGGTTTCGAGACCCCCAGCGAAGGCCAGATCCTGCTGGAAGGCGAGGACATGTCCGGCGTGCCACCCTACGAGCGCCCGGTCAACATGATGTTTCAGTCCTACGCCCTCTTCCCGCACATGAACGTCGAAAAAAACATTGCCTTCGGCCTGAAGCAGGACGGCGTGCCGAAGCCGGAAATTGCGCGCCGCGTCGCCGAGGTCATCGAGCTGGTGCAGTTGAGCGCCTTCGCCAAACGCAAACCGCATCAGCTGTCCGGCGGCCAGAAGCAGCGCGTCGCCCTGGCCCGCAGCCTGGTGAAAAAGCCAAAGATGCTGCTGCTCGACGAGCCGCTGGGCGCGCTGGACAAGAACCTGCGCACGCAGACGCAGTTCGAACTGATGAACATCCAGGAAGAGACCGGCATCACCTTCGTGATCGTGACCCACGATCAAGAGGAAGCCATGACCGTCTCCAGCCGTATTGCCGTCATGGACCACGGTCGTATTGTCCAGGTCTCGACCCCGGGCGAGCTCTATGAAGCCCCTCAGTCACGCTATATCGCCGATTTCATCGGCGACGTGAACATCCTGGAAGGCCGCGGCGGCCAGCGCGAAGGCAACCATCTGGTGCTGCAGAGCCCCGAAGCCGGCTGCGCCATTCAGACCGGCCCCTTCGGCGAGGACACCGGCGACCGCCCGGTATGGGTCGCGCTACGGCCGGAGAAAGTCCGTATCTCCAAGGAAGCGCCGCCCGACGCCAGCCGCAACTGCATGGCCGGCGAGGTCTGGGACATCGGCTACCTCGGCAACCTGTCGACCTATCATGTGAAGCTGGACAGCGGAAAGATGGTGACCGCGACCGAGGCCAACATGGCCCGGCTCATCGAACGGCCCATCACCTGGGAGGACCGGGTCTACCTGACCTGGGCGCCCGACGCCGCCGTCATCCTGCTGGACTGAGGGAAGGATATGCCGGACCAGCCATCACAGCCCGACCCGCGCAGCAAGGTCGCCTTTATGAGCGGTACGGCCGCTGCAAGCGCCGACTCCCTGTCGGGGCTGCACGCCCGCCTCATGCTCTTCGCGCCCTACAAGCTGCTCTGCAGGCTGCTCGACCGCCTGGGTTTTTCCGGACGCGGCGTGGTGATCGCCATTCCCTACCTCTGGCTGCTGGCGTTTTTCCTCGCGCCTTTCCTGATCGTGTTCAAGATCAGCTTCGCCGAGATCCAGGTGGCGATACCGCCCTATACGCCGTTGTTCACCTTCGTCGAGGACGGTTTCATCGCGGTTCAGGCATCACTCGACAACTATCTCTTCCTGTTCGAAGACAACCTCTACATCAACTCCTACCTCAGTTCCCTGAAGATCGCCCTGGTGTCGACCTTGCTGACGCTGCTGGTCGGCTATCCGATCGCCTATGGCATGATCCGGGCACCCAAGCGCTGGCGCTTCGCCCTGTTGATGATGGTGATCCTGCCGTTCTGGACCTCCTTCCTGATCCGCGTCTACGCCTGGATCGGCATTCTCAAGAAGGAGGGGCTGCTGAACCTGGCCCTGACTCAGCTCGGCCTGATCAGCGAGCCGTTGACCATCCTCAATACCGACATCGCCGTCTACATCGGCATCGTCTATTCCTACCTGCCCTTCATGGTGCTGCCGCTCTACGCCAACCTGGAGAAGATGGATTTGAGCCTGCTGGAGGCCGCGGCCGACCTGGGCTGCAGGCCCATCAAGGCCTTCTGGGTGGTGACGATACCGCTCTCTGTTCCCGGCATCATCGCCGGCTGCTTCCTGGTCTTCATCCCTGCGGTCGGCGAGTTCGTCATCCCCGACCTGCTCGGCGGCTCGTCGACCTTGATGATCGGCAAGACCCTGTGGAGCGAGTTCTTCAACAACCGCGACTGGCCGCTGTCATCGGCCGTTGCCGTCCTCCTGCTGCTGGTGCTGGTCATCCCGATCGTCCTGTTCCAGCGCCTGCAGGAGCGCAACGCCAGGGCCGAAGCATGAGGCAGGGACGATGAGACAAGGACTTAGCTGGTTCAATCTCGGGTCGCTGATGCTCGGCTTCCTGTTCCTCTACCTGCCGATCGCGCTGTTGATTATCTACAGCTTCAACGAATCGCGCCTGGTCACCGTATGGGCCGGTTTCTCGACCAAGTGGTACGTCGAGATGCTGAACAATCAGGGCCTGCTGAACGCCGGTTGGGTGACCCTGAAGGTGGCCTTCACCTCTTCCACCTTCGCGACCGTCCTGGGGACCATCGCCGGACTGGTTATGTCGCGCTTCGGAACCTTCCACGGAAGGACGCTGTTTTCCGGCATGATCTATGCGCCGCTCGTCATGCCCGAGGTCATCACCGGCCTGTCGCTGCTGCTGATGTTCGTGGCGATTTCTCTCGACCGCGGCTTCGTCACAGTTACCATCGCCCACATTACCTTTTCCATGTGCTATGTCGCGGTGGTGGTGCAGTCGCGCCTGGTCAGCTTCGACCGCTCCATCGAAGAAGCCGCCATGGATCTGGGTTGCCCGCCGGCGCGCACCTTTCTTCAGATTACCTTGCCGGTGATCGCCCCGGCGGTGGTCGCCGGTTGGCTGCTGTCCTTCACCCTGTCGCTGGACGACCTGGTGATCGCCAGTTTCACCACCGGGCCGGGGGCCACCACCCTGCCGATGAAGATCTACAGCCAGGTCCGCCTCGGCGTGACGCCGGAGATCAACGCGGTCTGTACCATCCTCGTCGGCCTGGTCGCCAGCGGCGTACTCGCGGCCTCCCTGATCACCCGGCGGCACGAGATGCGGCGCGAGGCAGAGGAGCGCCTGGCGGACGCCAACGGTTAGCCGCCACGGCTGAGGAACAAGGCGCCGGGCGGTTCCCATAAACCGGACGATCCTCTACAAGGGGCGCTGTGACCACCTACTCGGAACCTATCGCCATCGGACAGTCGCAAAACCGTCGCCTTGGGATGGCGCTGGCGCTGTTCAGCCTGCTCCTGGCGCCGCTCGGCCTCCTAGCGGACAAGGCTGTAGTTCCTTTGGTCCTGGCCGCGGCCCTCGCCGGCGGTATTGCGGCAGGGCGGGCCGCCCTGCCCTGGCGGTCGCTCGATCGGGACCTCGCGCTGGCCTTCGGCCTCTTCATCGCCTGGTGCCTGCTCACCACCGTCTGGAGCCTCGATCCCCTGGCCGCCGCCACCCTCGCCCTGCGGGTCGGCCTGATGCTGTTCGCACTACTGTATCTTGCGACCCTGGCGCAGATCCTCGACGCCCCCCAGCGCCGGCGCGTGGCCCGCGGTTTCTGCCTGGGTTTTGGCGTTGCAGTCGTGGTGATCGCCATCGAGTTGGCCTTCGGCGCGCCGATCTTCACCCTGCTGAAGGGGCCCGCAGAAAGCACCTATGCCGCCATTTCACAGCTCAATCGGGGCGTCTCGGCGGTGGCCATTCTGGTCTGGCCCCTGGCCGCGCTTGCCTGGCAGCAGCGGCAGCGCTGGCTGGCCGTGGCCCTGCCGCCGGCACTCTTCGCTTTCACGCTGCTGTCTGAGTCTTCCGCCTCCATGCTGGCCCTCGGCGCCGGCCTCTTGGCCGCCGCGCTGGCCAGCCTCGGGCGCGGCGCGGCGCGGCTGGTCATGGCCGTCGCCGTGGTCACCGCGCTGCTGGGCAGCCCCGCGATTGCCGAGCTGCTGCAGCATGCCGGACTGGAGCAGAACCGCCTGGTCTCGCAGACCGGACTCTATCGGCTGCACGTCTGGAACTTCGTCACCGACCGCATCGCCGAACGCCCGGTCCTCGGCTGGGGCTTCGACGCCTCGCCCAACCTTCCGACCGAAGGCGTCGAGCCCTTCCGCCCCGGCAAAAAAGTGGTGCCGTCGCACCCCCACAACGGGCCGCTGCAAATCATGGTGGAGATCGGTGCCGTCGGCAGCCTGTTGGTCGTCGCGCTGTTGTTCCTGATCGGGCGCCGGATCGACAGCCTCGGGCCACAGCGTCGCAGCTTCGCGGTCGCGATGCTGGTCACCATCCTCAGCATCGCGTCAACGGCTTACGGCATCTGGCAGAGCCACTGGTTGGCAATGATCGGCGGCTGCACAGTCGTCTTCGTCGCCACCTTGCAGGCGCGAGGCGACGAGGAAGCGCGATCGCTACCCTAAACGCCTAGTCGCTCTGCTTCAGGGTAAAGGTGTTCTCGACGTAGCGAACGATACTCGCCACCGAGTCAGCCACACTTTCAGTTGCCGTGTTGACCACCAGATCGGCCGCTTCCGGCGACTCATAGGGCGCCGAAACACCGGTAAACTGCTGAATCTCGCCGGCCCGGGCTTTCTTGTAGAGGCCCTTTGGATCGCGCGTCTCGCAGGTTTCCACATCGGCCTCGATGTAAATCTCGTGGAAGTGGCCCGAAGCCGAAGCGCGCGCCCGGTCACGGTCGACCCGGTAGGGCGAGATGAAAGCGGTGATGCAGATGATCCCCGAATCGGCAAAGAGCGCCGCCGCCTCGCCGACGCGACGGATGTTTTCGGTGCGGTCTTCCGGAGAGAAGCCGACGTTGGCGTTCAGGCCGCGGCGCACATTGTCGCCGTCCAGCACATAGACCTGATAGCCCTTGGCGAAGAGGCGCTGTTCGACTTCCATGGCCAGCGTCGACTTGCCGGCACCGGAGAGACCAGTGAACCACAACACGCCGCCGCGATGACCGTTGCGGGCGGCCCGCACATCCGCGGTCAGGCGATGCTCGACCGAGATGACATTGGTCGACTTGACCTCGATCGACTGGCGTTGGTCCGGCAGTCCCTCCATGGAGATCACGCCACCGCCGACGGTGTCGTAGTCCTCGATGAGCACGAAGCGACCGGTCTTCGGCAGGTCGCTATAGTCGTCCAGACCAAGCACCTGGCGGCTGCGCAGGGTAACCTCGGCCACCGCGTTGCGCTCCACCGTATCGCCGGCTGAGTTTTCCAGAGTCTGGGTGTCGACGATGCGCTCGATCGACTGAACGACGACCTCCGCTTCCTGGGTCAGCAGCTTCAGCTTGTAGCGGCTGCCCACGGTCAGCGGCTTGTGGCCGAGCCAGAACAGACGGGCATGAAACAGCGTGCTGAGCTTCGGCGGATTTTCCACGTGGCTGACGATCTCGCCACGTTCCACGAAGATCTGCTCGTCGAGCGTGATGCCGACCGATTCCCCGGCACCTGCGCTCTCGGGCTTTTGATCCTCGGGCCAGGCCTCAATGGAGTTCACCCGCGCGGTCTTGTTCGACGGCGAGAACAGCACCGTGTCGCCGACCGAAACCACGCCGGATTCGATGCGCCCGGCAAGGATACGGCGGGCGTCGAACTTGTAGACTTCCTGGATCGGCAGGCGCAGCGGCTGCGCGCCCAGTCCAGGGTGGCCGTGAAAGCCATCGAGGGCGGAAAGTGCCGTGGGCCCGTCGTACCAGGGCATGCGCGCGGAGCGCTCGGCGATGTTGTCGCCATCGCGCGCCGAGATCGGCACGATCACCATGGGCGAGGCCCCGATGGAGACGAGGTAATCGGTGACTTCCTTGGAGACTTCGTCGAAGCGGGTCTGATCGAAGTCGACCAGATCCATCTTGTTGACCACCACGGCAACCTGGCGAATGCCCAGGAGATGCAGCAGATAGGCATGACGGCGCGACTGTTCGCGCACGCCCTCGGCCGCATCGACCACAACCACGGCCGCATCGGCGCTGGCGGCGCCGCTGACCATGTTTTTCAGGAACTCGCGATGGCCCGGCGCGTCGATGATGACGTAGTCGCGCAGCGCCGTCTTGAACCAGATCTGCGTGGTGTCGATGGTCACCGCCTGGTCGCGCTCGGCCTGGAAGGCATCGAGCACGAAGGACCATTCGATCGCCATGCCGCGACGCGCGGAGATCGCTTCCAGCTCCTCCACCTTGCCCGGCGGCAGGGAGTTGGTGTCGTAGAGCAGCCGGCCGATCAGCGTCGACTTGCCGTGGTCGACATGGCCGACAATCACAATACGGTGAAGCGCACGCTCACCGCCATTCTCAGGGTCAGCCACGCCCTCGCCTTTCATTTGGTCATGCGGAAGGGTGGTCGCGCCGTCATCGTTCATCATTGCACGGCCCCCTTACATGTAGCCCGTGGCGCGCAGCCGCTCGAAGGCGTCCTCGCGCTCATGGTCCATGGCGCGGCCGGCGCGCTCCGATGTGTTGGTGGTCTGCAGTTCGACAATGATTTCGGCAATCGACTTGGCCTCGGACTCGACGGGAAAGGTGATGTCCTCGTCGCCCAGGGAGCGATACCGCTTGCCGTCCTTGGACAGATAGAGCGGCACGATCGGGATGCCCTCGCGTTCGGTATAGAGCCAGATGTCCAGCTCCGTCCAATGCAGCAGCGGATGGATTCGGATATGGGTACCCGGCGGAAATTCGGTCTTGTACTGGTCCCAGAATTCCGGCGGTTGATCGCGGAAGTCCCAGGCCCCGGTATCGCCGCGCGGGCTGAAAACGCGCTCCTTGGCGCGGGTCGCCTGCTCGTCGCGCCGAATGCCGGCGATCACACCCTTCAGTTCATGTTTGGCCAGAGCCATCCGCAGCCCTTCGGTCTTGCGCGCGGCGGAGCGGGCAGCCGGCGGCAGGGAGGGGTCGATCCCCTCGAGCGGCGGGCAGGTCTCGCTGATGAAATCAAGGCCCCACTCCTTGGCATAGCGGTCGCGGAACTCGTACATCTCCTTGAACTTCTTGCCGGTATCCACGTGCATGGCCGGAAAGGGCACATGGCCGAAGAAGGCCTTGCGCGCCAGCCAGATCATCACATTGGAATCCTTGCCCAAGGACCACAGCATGGCCAGAGGCTCGATCTGTGCATAGGCCTCGCGGAGAATATAGATGGATTGCGCTTCGAGAGCGTCCAAACGGTTCATGAAGGATCTGGTCCCCAGATAGAATGCTGCATGTGCGAAAACACTTACCGACTTTACTTCAGTGTATCAAGGCGCAAGGCGAAGGCGCGTCAAAACCATAAGGTTGCATCATTGATCACTAATTCAATTTTTAATTAGAGGCGATGGTAATCCCGATACCACTCCACAAAGCGCGGAATACCTTCGTCTATGCTGACTTTCGGTTCGAAACCCAGGTCGTTGCGCGCCGGCTCGATATCGGCATAGGTCTCCTTCACGTCGCCGGCCTGCATCTCGGCAAACTCCCGGATTGCCTCGCGTCCACAGGCCTGCTCGATCAAGTCCACAAAGCGCAGCAGCGGCTCCGAACGGTGATTTCCCAGATTGTACACCTTGTGGGGCGGCACCTCGCCTAGCCGTTCCGGCGGGCGCTCGACAACCGCCAGCACACCGGCGACGATATCGTCGATGTAGGTAAAGTCCCGCCGCATATCACCGTTATTGAAGATGCAGATCGGGCGCCCCTCGAAAATTGCCTTGGTGAAGATGAAGGCCGACATATCCGGCCGGCCCCAAGGCCCGTAAACGGTGAAGAACCTCAGGCCCGTGCTCGGCAGGTCGTAGAGGTGCGCGTAGCAGTAGGTCATCAGCTCGTCGCTGCGCTTGGTCGCCGCATAGAGCGATGACGGGCTCTCGACGCGCTGGTCCACCGAGAACGGCATCTCCTTGTTGGTGCCGTAGACCGAAGAAGACGAGGCGTAGACGAAGTGGCGCAGCTTGGGCAGGCGGCGGCCCAGTTCCATCATGCAGAGGTGCCCCATCACATTGCTTTCGACATAAGCAAAGGGGTTCTCGAGGGAGTAGCGCACGCCGGCTTGTGCCGCCAAGTGGACGATCTCCGTAACCTCGGGGAATTCCGTTGCCAGCGCCAGGATCGCTTCCTTGTCCTGAATATTGAGCTGACGGAAGGTAAAGCCGTTGTGGCCCGACAACCTGTCGAGCCGGGCCTGTTTCAAGGCCGGATCGTAGTAGTCGTTCAGGTTGTCGATACCGACCACCGCGCGCCCCTGGCCCATCAGCTGGGCGGCAACGTTGGAACCGATGAAACCGGCAACTCCGGTCACGATGACGGTCATAGGGGACCTCCCCGTCCCCTGCAGCGGCCGAACTCAGAACAATGCTTCACTTCTTACCCCTTCGGATCGAACGATATTTCTTCTCAAAGCGCCTGCGCCACCCCAGAGCGAAGAATACGAACCACAGAGCGCGCATCATCGATGGCACGGTGGGCTGTACCCTGCTGCTGCAATCCAACCTTTCCAAGGGCACCTCCCAGCCCCATCGGTCGAGAGAACTTGAGGTGCTTTGCGAAAGTCACTTTGACATTCACATAGGGGACCGCCTGAAAGGGATTGTCTATCCCATGTTTCTGACAATCGCGAGAGATCTGCGCCCCATCGTAATTTCCCCAAGCGGCCAAGGTGAAGTCCCCATCCGCCGCGGCCCAACGATAGAAAGCCTCCAGGGCCTCCGGAAAGGTCGGGGCCGGATCGACATCCTGCTGTCGAATGGTGGTCAGCTCGGTGCAGAAATCGGACAACTTGGGTGCCATGAAGGGCCGTACAAAGGTCTGGAACTCGTCGGCGGTCTGCCCCGCGGTGTCAGGCAAGCCAAAGCGCTGCGCGCCAATCTCTATGATTTCCGAGAGCGCCTCTTCCCGCCCGCGCGGCCAACAGGTCGCTTCCAAATCAAAGACTACGTAGCGTCGCACTGCTCTTGCTCCCGCCCTGCACAGCGCCAGAGAGAGCCGCAGGCCTAAGGGTTCCGCCGGTCGAGCGGCAGGGCGCGAATTAAGCCATGCGAGGCCGATCAAATCAATGATTTTGCTAAATGAATTGAAAATCTGTTCACAACGTGAACACTTGACATGCGCGCATAGCAGGGGCTAGACAGGCCGGTATGGGGGTCCGTCCTGCCATCGTCTTCAAATCAGATCGGAGCCGCGCTTGGCCTCTCAGGTAAGCCCATTGATCGAACAGGATCTGGAAGCAGAGTCGACCCGGCTTATGCTGGACGCCATAGAAACGCGCGATCACGTGACCCAGCGCGGCCTGGCCAGCGAGCTGGGGATCGCCCTCGGGCTCACCAACATCTACCTGAAGCGTTGCATAAACAAAGGGCTGATCAAGGTTCGCAAGGCCCCGGCGCGGCGCTATGCCTATTACCTGACCGCCAAGGGCTTTACCGAAAAGGCCCGCCTCACCGCGAAGTTCCTGACCCGTTCGCTCAGTTTCTTCCATCTTGCGCGGGAAGACTGCTCCGAATTGCTTCTCGCCTGCAAGGCGCGCGGGATCGATCAGGTCGTCCTGGTCGGCGCCGGCGATCTCTGTGAAATCGCCACGCTCTCGGCCATGGATGCAGGCATCAAGGTCGCCGCGGTCTTCGATGAGGAGACCAACCGCCAGCTGCTGGCCGGGGCGCCAATCCTGCGCAGCCTGGCAGACCTGGCCGGCGCCGACGCGGTGGTCGTGACCGACACCAAGGACCCTCAGGCCACCTATGACCGCATGGTATCGCTGTTGGGGAGCGAAAAGGTCTTCTTTCCCAGCTTGTTACGCCTGTCGACGCGCCGGCGGGCCAAGCCGTCACCAACAGCAGAATGAGGCGTGGACGCCAATGAAACGCTGGTACGTGGCACAAACCCAGGTTCACTCGGAAGAACGGGCCCGCGTTAACCTGGAGCGCCAGGGCTTCCACACCTACCTGCCCCGCTATCAACGCGAACGGCGCCATGCGCGACGGCGCGAGGTGGTCAGGGCGCCCTTGTTCCCCGGCTATATCTTCGTGCGCTTGGACCTGGAGGTATCCCCCTGGCGCTCGATCAACGGCACTTTCGGCGTCAACCACCTGATTTGCCGCGGCGACCAGCCAGCCCCGGTGCTGGAAGACATCGTCGAGCAGATCGCCGCACGCGAGAACGAAGAGGGGCTGATCGTCCTGCAGCCGCGCAGTTTCCGTAAGGGCGACTCGCTGCGCATCGTTTCCGGAGCCCTTGCCAATTGCTTCGGGGTTTTTGAGCGAATGGCCGACCGGGACCGCGTGATCCTCTTGCTGAACCTCTTGGGACGCAAAGTCCAGGTCAAGGCGCCGTTGGACGCCGTGGCTGCGGAAGCCTAAGCCTGCGGCGCTGACAGAACCTCTACGGGATTATCTCTGGACAGCCACACCACCCAGGCCGCGGCAGCCGTGCAATCAACAACCATGCGACGATTTGATGCCGCAAACTCTATGAATGCGGTAGTGTTGTTAGGGCCGAAACCCCTTATACTGCATAGGCTCCGGCACCTATTTTAATTTTCGATTCATACTAATTGTTAAGGAATTGGGCGCATACCCGATGGTGCTATGACATCGGAAGAAAACAAGTTCTCGAGTGGCGATAGCCTCGATCTCGACGGAAAATCCGTCCTGGTGACCGGCGGCACGGGCTCGTTCGGCAAGAAATTCGTCCGTACGGTCCTCGACCGCTACAAACCGCGTCGGGTCATCGTCTTTTCGCGCGATGAGTTGAAGCAATATGAAATGGCGCTCAGTCTCTCGCCGGAGAAGTACCCTGAGATCCGCTATTTCATCGGCGATGTGCGTGACGCCAGCCGTCTGGAGCTTGCCCTGCGTGAAGTGGACGTTGTGGTTCATGCCGCCGCCCTGAAGCAGGTGCCGGCTGCCGAGTACAATCCCTTCGAGTGTATCCAGACCAATGTGATCGGCGCCGAGAACGTGGTCCGCGCCTCCTTGAGCTGCGGTGTGAAGCGCGTGATCGCGCTGTCGACCGACAAGGCGGCGAGCCCGGTCAATCTCTACGGCGCCAGCAAGCTGGCTTCCGACAAAATTTTCGTCGCCGCAAACAATCTGAGCGGATCCATCGGGACCAAGTTCTCGGTGGTGCGCTACGGCAACGTGCTCGGCTCACGCGGCAGCGTCATTCCTTTCTTCCGCAAGCTGATCGACGAAGGCTGCGACAGCCTGCCGATCACCGATGAGGAAATGACGCGCTTCTGGATCACCCTGCAGCAGGGTGTCGACTTCGTTCTGTCCTGCCTGGCTCTGACGAAAGGCGGCGAGATTTTCGTCCCGAAGATCCCCAGCATGAAGATCACCGACCTGGCATCCTTCGTCGCGCCGGACCTGCCCCAGCGCGTTGTCGGCATTCGGCCCGGAGAGAAGATCCATGAGACTCTCATCACCGAAGACGATGCCCGCAGCACCTACGAACTGGCCGACCGCTATATGATTCTTCCCGAGTTCTGGGAACGCATGCACAAAGAGTTCCCCAATTCGGGCGCAAAACCGGTTCCCCGCGGCTTTCGCTTTGCAAGTAATATCAATGATGATTGGCTCGACGCCGCACGGCTTCAGGCTATGATCGCAGAATGCGAAAAGTAGCTTCTGAGCAAGGTTCTTTTCTTCCCTACGGTCGGCAGCTCATTGAAGAAGACGATGTCGCTGCCGTCGCGGCTGTTCTGCGCGGCGACTGGCTGACCACGGGACCCGCGGTTGACGCTTTCGAAGCCGCCCTCTGTGAAACGACGAATGCTGCGCACGCCGTCTCCTGCTCGAACGGCACTGCCGCCCTGCACCTGGCCGCGCTGGCCCTGGAGTTGGGGCCCGGCGATACTGCGATCGTGCCGAGCATGACCTTTCTGGCCACCGCCAATGCCCTGCGCCTCGCCGGCGCCGAGGTCGTCTTCGCCGACTGCGACCCCGACAGCGGCCTGATGGAGGCCACGCAGCTGGCCGAGGCACTGGACCGCGCGGTCAAGAGCGCAATGGGCAGCCTGAAGGCGGTCTTTCCCGTTCACATGACCGGCCAGTGCGCCGACCTGACCGAGATTCGCGCGTTGTGTCAGCGCCACGGCCTGGCGGTCATCGACGATGCCGCCCATGCCATCGGCAGCCGCTACCGCACGGAAGACGGCGGCACGAAACCCATCGGCGACGGTCGCCTGACCGACATGACCACCTTTTCCTTCCATCCGGTGAAGACCATCGCCATGGGCGAAGGTGGCGCCGTCACGACGAACGACGCCGCCTTGGCGGGTCGCCTGCGACGCCTCCGCTCGCACGGGATGCACCGCGACGCCGCGCAGATGCAGAATAACGCCCTGGCCTTCGACGAGAACGGCAAGATCAATCCCTGGTATTATGAAATGTCCGAGATCGGGCTCAACTACCGGGTCACCGACATCCAGTGTGCGCTCGGCCTGAGCCAGATCAAGAAGCTCGATCGCTTCGTCGCGCAGCGGCGCACCCTTGCCGCGCGCTACGACCAACTGCTTGCAGGGCTGGCTCCCCTACTCCGGCCGATCGCGCAGTCGCAGGCCTGCGAGGCGGCTTGGCACCTTTATTCGGTCCTGATCGACTTCGACGCCGCCGGAATGAGCCGCGCCACGCTGATGGAGCGTTTGAAAGCGGAGGGCATCGGAACCCAGGTTCACTACATCCCGGTGCATCTGCAGCCCTACTACAACAGCCGCTACGGCACCGCCAGCCTACCCGGTGCGGAGCGCTACTATGCGCGCACGCTTTCCCTGCCGCTCTTTGCCGGCATGACGGAAGACGACGTTGAACAGGTCGCCGATAGCCTGAAACGGATACTCGGAACCGGCAGCGCATGACCAGGGGAACGCGTCAACTTCCCTCGAGGAGAGGACACTAAGCGATGGTGAAATTCGGCACACGGCGCGTCGGCGACGGCCAGCCCTGCTTCATCACCTATGAGGCCGGGCCGACCCACTCCGGACTGGAGTCCGCCAAGAAACTCGCCAGCCTGGCAGCCGAGGCCAAAGCCGACGCGATCAAGTTCCAGGTCATCGACCCCGACCGGCTGGTCGCCGACCGCAAACAGCTGTTCACCTATGACATTCTCGTCGATCGCGACAGCGGCGCGACGGAAACTGTCTCGGAGCCGCTCTACGACCTGCTGTGCCGCCGCGCCCTGACCAAGGACGAATGGCGCGAATTGAAACAGCACTGCGACGGCATCGGACTGGCTTTCTTCGCGACCATCGGCTTCGAAGACGAGATCGAACTTCTCGAAGAACTGAACTGCGACTCGATCAAGATCGCCTCCGCCGACGTGAACCACACGCCCCTGCTGCGCCGCGCGGCACGCAGCGGCATGTGCCTGCAGATCGATACCGGCAATGCCACCATCGGCGAGGTCGAGGTCGCCGTCGACGTCATCCGTGGCGAAGGCAACGAGAACATCATCATCCACCACTGCCCCTCCGGCTATCCCGCGCACCTGGAGAGCATCAATCTGAACGTCATTCCGACCCTCAAGCGGATGTTCCCCTATCCCATTGCCTACTCCGACCATACGCCCGGCTGGGACATGGACCTGGCGGCGGTCGCTCTGGGGGCGAACCTGGTCGAGAAAACCATCTCGGAGGACCGCACCACCCGCAGTGTCGAACACATCATGTCGATCGAACCGCAGGACATGGCACGCTTCATCACCGCCATCCGCGACCTGGAAACTGCGATGGGCAGCGCCCGGCGGGTGATGAGCCCGACCGAGGTCGAACGCCGCAACGCCAATCGCCGCAGCATTCACCTCAGCAGGGACCTGGCCGCCGGCAGCGCCCTGACCCTGGAGGACCTCGATTTTCGCCGGCCCGGCCACGGCATTCCGCCCTCCGAGGCCGACCGGCTGATCGGCAGCGCCCTGAATGTCGCCAAGACAGCCGGCGAGCGCCTCAACTGGTCTGATCTGGACCTCTAGGGGGAGC
>PJEL010002812.1_pt1 | contig 15546 bp, 15 predicted proteins | sample 1853271 | NCBI WGS metagenome assembly PJEL01 (sample SAMN08108733, study PRJNA415343) | Invertebrate metagenome, whole genome shotgun sequencing project. | host: Globobulimina | place: Sweden: Gullmar Fjord | collected 2015-08
GATCACCTCAAAAACATCGCAGTCTTCACTTCGCGAGACGAGATACTCGTCACTGGTCATCAACTCATCCACCAAGGACATCTCCAGCGCCTGGGTGCCGTACCAGTGCTCGCCCGTTGCCACTGCTTCGATATCGACGCCCGGGCGGCTCTGCGCAACGAAGGTTTTAAAGAGTTCCTGTGTGGACTGGATCTCCTCCTTGAACTTTTCCCTGCCCTTTTCCGTGTTCTCACCAAAGATCGTAAGCGTCCTTTTGTACTCGCCAGCCGTAATCAGCTCCACATCAATATCATTCTTCTTGAGCAGCCGATGGAAATTGGGGATCTGTGCCAACACACCGATGGAACCCACAATGGCAAAGGGAGCCGCAATTAATTTATCGGCGACACAAGCCATCATGTATCCGCCGCTGGCGGCCACGGTGTCCACACAAACTGTGAGCGGCACACCGCGGTCTCGAATTCGTTTTACCTGGGAGGCTGCGAGCCCGTAGGCGTGCACCATCCCGCCGGGACTGCTCAAGCGAATGACGACTTCGTCCATTGCTTCGGCAAGGGACAACACCGCTGTCACTTCCAACCGAAAGGCAGCGACGGCCGAAGCCTTCATGTCTCCCTCGAAATTCAACACGTACACCCGCGCCGCTCGCGTCTGTGTTCCCTCCGGCTTTTTCTCAGCCGCTTTCGCACGCTGCTCTTTCTCTTTCTTCTCGCGTTTGGCGCCGCGTTTATCCGCCTTCCAAACAGACTCCGGAAGCACCGCCTTGCGCAGCGCCGACTTCATCTCCGCAATTTTGTCGTTCAAGGAATGAACCTTGATCTCACCCTTGCCCTCTTCCTTTTCAGCATCCGCCACATCCGCAATGCTCTGGACAATGGCAATGATCCCCATGACGATAAGGCCGACAATGGTGATCGACTTGGCCAGAAAGACGCCATACTCTGTGAGAAACTGAATCATGGAAACTCCGACAAAAAAATGAGCGAACAAAACAACGACGAGTCTACCCTATTTCTAAGAAAGCATTGGATCTTCGATCTCGATGGCACACTCACCTTGCCCGTGCACGATTTCGACGCCATCCGCACAGACCTTGGCATTCCCCAAGGAAAGGACATTTTGCACTGGCTTGAAGCCCTTCCCGCCCAGGCCGCAAAACCTCTCCACCAGCGATTGGACGAAATCGAAGAGGAACTCGCCGATACCGTACAGGCGGCCCCCGGTGCCATCGACTTGCTGCACAGCTTGCACGCCCAAGGCTACCGGCTGGGAATCCTGACACGCAACCTGCACAGGATTGCCCAGCGCTGCCTGGCCACCTTAGGTGTAGGGGATTTTTTCCAGCCAGAGAGCATCTTGGGCCGAGGCGATGCCAAACCCAAGCCAGATCCGGATGGCGTCCTGAAGCTACTCGAACTCTGGGGAGCCAGCGCCACAGACACACTGATCGTGGGAGATTATCACTACGACCTGCTCGCGGGACGAGCCGCCGGCATTGCGACGATTCACGTAGACCGAAGCGCAGGCTATGCCTGGCCTGAAGCCAGCGATGTCTGCGTCGACAGCCTGCAGGCCGTCGACCTAGAAATCCGCTCTCTCTCTTCGTCCTGACGAGAAAAATTCATTGACCGTTATTCTTCTAGCATTTTCTCTTCGCGCATCTTCTTGCGAAGCGCTTCCCGCTCTTCGGGGGGAAGCTGTTTGAAATTCTCCCACTGTTCTCGAATGGCTTCGCGCTCTTTGGGATCGAGTTCATCCAGCCGTTTTTGCCGTTGCCTCAACTTCTTTCTCTCTTCGGGCGACATAGATCGATAGCGATCAGCTCGACGGTCCCACTCCTGCTGTTGCTCAGGAGTCATCTCATCATATTTTTGCAGACGCTTCTTTTTCTGGATGCGCTCTTCAGGCGTCATGGACTTCCACTCTTTCCGCAAGCGCTCTTTTTCAGTGGCGGGCAAATCCTGACGGTGCTTTTTCTTGTTCTTGATCCGCTTCTCTTTCTTTTTCCCCTTCTTGCCCTTTTTCTTCTCTTTCTTCGTGTGCTTATTCAAGGCCTCGAGTTCGTCGGGCGTGAGTTCCCCATCCACCTGCAGACCACCTCTCCCCGTCCCGGGGCCCTCGTCTGCAGTCAGCCTTCCCGGAAGGCTCCAACTCACCACCAGCGCCAAACAAGTCATCGCCAAGAAAAATGTTCTGATCATGATCGTGTCGCTTTCATTGGGAACAGGTCGGGGCGTTGTTCCCGAGCCATGGCTTCTAACACATCCAGGTCTTCCAGCAGTTCCATCTCTTCAATGGTTTCGATATCGACTGAGAATAGAAGTTCCTCATCCATCACCGCTTGCGTCGATTCTTGATTCACCATTTGCCCGGAACCCGGATCTTCACCAAGTTGCACCACGGCCAGCAAAACCAGTACCGCGGCAGCCGCTGCCAGGGGAACCGACCATGTCCAACTGCCATTGCGAGCGGATGAACGATCGATTCGCAGCGGAGGATTCGATTCAAGATCGAGGTCGAGCCCCCCTTCCTGCCGAATTCGCTCTTTGATGCTTGTCAGCAACAGGCCGGGCACAGCAGGCGCCTGCAAGCCGAGCAGCAGGTCATCCACCTCACCCAGACTGGACAAGTGCGCGGAACAGGCGGCGCAATGGGACAAGTGCTCACGCACAGCGGCTTCTCGCTCCGATGACAATTCTCCATCCATCAACGCTGAAAATTCATCTCGCAACGAAAGACAAACAGAATTGGACTCTTGATCTCCTTCAACGTCGCTCATGACCTCACCTCTCTATTCCTTCGCATGGAATGACGACTCATTCCGTTCTCACTCATTGACGTTCACCAATTCGGCCAGGGTTTTTCGCCCGCGATGCACCAGGGACTTCACCGATTTTTCCGTGGTTTCCAAAACTTGCGCCGCTTCTCCGTAGGACAAGCCATCAACACTGCACAGCCAAAGGGCAGCGCGTTGTCGCTCAGGCAATTGTTCCAGCCCCGCTTGGACACGCTCCGTCTTTTGACGTGTTTCAAGTCGTTCATCACTCAGACGTTCTGTCGATTCCAAATGCCTCACCACTCCTCGGCTTGAGGGGATCTGATCGCCCCGGCCGTCCCCCTGTTCACTGTACCCCTCTTCAATACGCGAATGCGGTTGTTTGCGCACGGCTCGACGTAATTCATTAAGCGCGAGGTTGGTCCCGATCCGATACAACCAGGTGGAAAACTTAGCCTCCACCTTGTAGCGATCACGCGCGCGATACACGCGCAGGAAAGTTTCCTGAACCACTTCCTCGGCCAAGGCCTGCTCCCCCAGCATCCGTTGCACATAATGCAGTAGCGGCTGGGACCAACGCGCAAACAGGGCGTCGAAAGCCGTGTCGTCACCTTCGCAAAAGCTCAGCATCCATTGTGCGCTGTCGTCGATTTCGCTCACGCTTCTCTCTAATTCCCAGTCATTGCTACCGTCTCATCTATCAACCCACAGCCCAAGGAAAGGTTGCGAATTTTCTCACTTTTATGCCCGCCCCCCTGCGGTGCCGCCGGACAAGTTCGCCCAAAGGGCTGGCAGCACTTCATCCAGGGGATCGGAGATTTTCCAGTCGGCCACGCCATCATAATCCGTGGCCGAGCGAGTCAGGATCGCCGTACGGGCACCCGCCTGCTTGGCCAGGGAGAACATCTGATTGATAGGGCCCACCACCAGCGAACTTCCGATGGCTACAAACAGGTCACAGGCCTGTGCGGAAGAAAAGGCCTGTTCCAGATCCTCCACCACCAAGTTCTGGCCAAAGGAAATCACCGCGGGCTTCCAAGGGCCGCCGCAGGCACAAGTAGGAACCGCCTGCCCCTCTTCCCACTGACGCTGTGCACCTTCGCGCGGTGCGCGCTCTCGGCAGCGCATACACTCGACATAACTATCCGTGCCATGAATATTGATCAGGCGCTCTTCGGGAAACCCACTGCGCTCGTGCAGACCATCCACGTTTTGCGTCACCAGCAATTGAATCTGATTGGCCTTGGCCAGAGACGCCAAGGCCTCATGGGCTGGATTCGGCAACGCGGCACGCATCAACGCCCAGGTCTCGCCCTTGTAGCGCCAGTATTCCACCCGAGAGGATTCCGCGGCCATGAATTCTTGCAGCGTCACGGGCTGATAGCTTTCCCAACGCCCCCCAGGCGAACGAAAATCGGGAATGCCCGAGGCCGTAGAAAGACCGGCGCCCGTGAGCACAACCACTCGCTCGGCCCGCTTCCAGGCCTCAATCAAGTCGCCGACTCGTCGATGCATCTCACTCTGCTTCGCTTCACCCAAAACAAACGCCACCCTTGAAAGAATTTTTTCGCATGCCACAAGCCCGTCTTCTATGCTCACGAACTATTGCAGCAGAGTCCATGAGTTTGCGAGAGATGCTAGCCAGGGGAGCGAGCAATGCGGTTCGAAGCCGAGGTAAGTGAATGGATTGCCCGACGCGGTAAAGGCGACATCGAGCGTTGTGAATCCATTGCCGGCGGCGACATCAACGAAGCATTTCGAATCACAACGAACCAGGGCACAAAATACTTTCTCAAACGCCATGCCAACCCTCCCCCGCAGATGTTCGAGGTCGAGGCCCTGGGCTTGGAAGCCTTGCGAAGCGCCTTGGCAAGCTGCGAAGCCACCGCCTTGCGCGTTCCTCAAGTTTTTCTCTGGGGACCGTCTTTTCTGCTGCTGGAAGATTTGGACCCCGCCCCCAAGCGCCCGGATTATTGGCAAGCCTTGGGGCGCGGGCTCGCCGAGATTCACAAGGACACACGCGCCTGTTTTGGATTCAGCCAGGAACTCCAAGGGCAGTCCCGCCAAATCGACAATTACTGCGGACTCACACCGCAACCCAACCCGCCCATGGCCGACGGCTACGCTTTCTTTGCCGAAGCGCGGCTCACTCACCAAGCGACACTGGCGGCGGACAAGGGCCTGCTCACTCCGACGGATCTGAGCGATGTGGAAAGTTTGTGCCGGCGATTGCCCCAACTGATTCCCGAGCAACCGGCATCACTCATTCACGGCGACCTTTGGTCGGGCAATGCCCACTGCGGCCCCAACGGCGAACCCGCCCTCATAGACCCTGCTGCGCACTGGGGTTGGGCCGAAGCAGAGATCGCCATGACGCGGCTGTTCGGTGGCTTTGAGCCTGGCTTCTACGATGCCTATTTGGAAGTTCGGCCCTTGGATCCAGGCTGGGAGAGGCGCTTGGACCTCTACAACCTCTACCACGTGCTCAACCACGCCAACTTATTTGGACACGGATATGTAGGCCAAGCCAGAACGATTTTGCGAAAGTATTTGTGATGGGTCGGCCGAAAGAATAAAGCAAGGTTTTGCAGCGGCGTGGGTGAGGGGATTCGATATGGGGCGCAAGTCAAAGGGCAAAGGGAAGAAGCGCCAGCAGAATTCTTCGAAGTCCGTTGAAACTTCTCAACAGCCTGACGCTGGGGCAAGCGCTGGGACAGGTGCTGGAACAGACGTGAAACAAAGCGCAGGGAAAGGCGCCGAACCCAAAGCCGCTCCGAAGCCCCATCCCAAATCCAAGGAAGCCGCCGCGGCCGCCGGCCCCGACCGGGCCGAAGAAAACAAGCTTTTCTGGAAAGGCATGGCCGTCGTTCTGCCGGGCGCCCTACTCCTGCGCACCTTCTATCTACTGCAAACCTTGTCCATCCCCCTCTACAAAGATTTCCTTCTGCTCGACTCCGAACAATACAAAGCCATGGGTGAAAAAATTGCCGGGGGCGATTGGATTGCGGGGACCGAAGCCTACTCCCTCGCCCCGCTGTACTCCTATTTCCTTGCCGCCATCCAGTCGCTCGTGGGCACCGGCAATGTCAACGTGTTCTTCGCACAACAAGGCATGGGCCTGCTCAGCATTCTGTTGACTGGCCTCATCGCCCGCGCTTGCTTCGGTGCGCGTGCAGCCATTGCCGCCTCGGCACTGCTCGCCCTGTACGCCCCCATGGCGCTCTTGGAGCTAAAGCTCATGGCGTCGAGCCTGGCGCTCTTCCTCAGCCTGGTTTCCATCCTCCTCTTGCTGCGCGCCCGCGAAAGGCGCTCCCTGGTTTTCTCTTTGCTCGCGGGACTCGTCCTTGGCCTCACCTGCCTGGCTCGACCCAACACCTTGTTGTTCTGCCCCTTTGCCGCCTTCTGGTTGATGTGGGACGGCAAGGCCTGGAGCGAGGCCGGGCGACGCTTGGAGTGGGGACGCGTTCCCTCCGTCGTCCTACTCACGCTGGGCGTGCTGTTGGCCATATCCCCCGTCACGCTGCGCAACTACCACTTGGAAAAGGAACTCATCCTGATTTCTTCGCAGGGCGGGATCGCCTTTTATCAAGCCAATAACGAGCGCTCCCAGGGAACCTATACGAAACCCCCTGGCTTTTCAGGCAACGCGGCTTCTCAAAGTAGCGAAGAGAAAACCCTGGCCGAGAAAGAAGTGGGGCACGAACTCACGCGCAAAGAAGTCAGCCGGTTCTGGTTTGGCAAGGGACTCGATTTCATCAGCCACAATCCAGGAAAAGCCTTGGGCCTTGTGGGGAAGAAAGGCATTCGCTGGTTGGGCAGTCAGGAACTTTCCACCGAATACGTCCTCCTCATCGAACGCCGCATGACTTGGACCTTGTGGCTCATGCCCATTCCCTTTGGTCTGCTGCTCGCACTGGCCGGGGCGGGATTGCGCCGACCGGGGCGCGGGGATGCCCGACACGCGCTGCTCTACCTCTTCATCTTTTCCAATTTCTTTTCCATGCTGATCTTCTTCGTCTCCTCGCGCTACCGACTCCCCGCCGTGCCGATCCTTTGCACCCTTGCCGGCGCAGGACTCATGGAAATTCTCGCCCGCTACCAGAACCCACGCACCAAGGGCAAGCTTCTCTCCTGGGCCATCCCCTGCCTGCTGGTATTCGTCCTCTCGATCATCCCGTGGCACAAGGGCTATAAAACCCAGGCTTATAATCAGTATTACAATTTGGGAAACAGCTATTACGATCAAGGTCGCTACGAACAAGCAGCGGACTATTACCGAATCGCTTTGGAAGAACTCGATTGGAAATGGCAACTCCACTACAACCTGGGCAACACCTACCGGCGCCTGGAAGATTGGGACAATGCGGCAATCCAGTATGGACGGGTGGTCGAAATCAAACCCGGCTTTACGCGTGCAATACAGCGCCTGGAGGCGGCAAAAGAAAAGGCGGCCGAGAAGGCCGCCCCTTGATTTCAACAATCTAGAATATAGCGGCGACCACTCCTAGAGAACGTTCTCCGCCAGGAAGCGAAGCACATCGGCATCGCGACACATGACGCTCATGCTTGTGATGGGGCTCTTCTTCCAATCCTGGAGTTTCTCCTTGATGCGATCCAACGGACCCGACAAGGAGATCTCATCGGCCAGTGCATCCGGAACCGCCTCGACAGCCTCGGCGCGCTTTCCGGCGTAGTACAGGTCTTGCACCTCCTGCGCCTCTGCCCCAAAGCCCATGCGCTCCATGAGTCTCTTGTGGAAGTTTTCTTTGCGCGAGCCCATGCCACCCAGGTAAAGCGCCATGGTGAACTTCATGGGCCGGAGGGCCTCTTCCAAGGTGTCCGCAACATTGACGGGAACTTGTGCCGCGATCTCCCACCCCTCGGGCCGATCCTTGATGGACTCCTCAAAGACATCTACACGATAAGGGGAGATAAAAATGGGCAACCAGCCATCGGCGATTTCCGTCGCCAATTTTATGTTCTTGGGACCTTCGGCACCCATGTACACAGGGATGTGTTTGCGATAGGGATGCGTAATGGATTTCAGTGGCTTGCCTTGCTGGGTGCTGCCGGGGCCATCGTAGGGAAGGCGGTACTGGTTCCCCGCCAACTCCACAGGAGCCTCGCGCGCAATCACCTGACGGAAGATTTTCATCCATTCCCGTGTGCGCTCCAGCGGTCGCTTGAAGGGTTGGCCGTACCAACCTTCCACGACCTGTGGGCCCGAGACACCGACACCCAGGATCAGGCGTCCTTGGGAAAGGTGGTCGATGGTAAGCGCCGTCATGGCCGCCGCCGTTGGCGTGCGCGCCGACAATTGCATCACGGCTGTGCCCAATTTTATTTTCGTGGTATTGGCGCCAATCCAACACAGCGGGCTGAAACAATCAGACCCATAGGCCTCTGCCGTCCAGACAGAGTCGTAACCCAGATTCTCCGCTTCCTGCACCAGGTCCAGGGGGAGATAGGGGTCTTTCATCCAATATCCGAGAGTAAGTCCGAGCTTTAGCGATCGATTTTCCATGGTGAAGGAATCTAGCTTGGATCGCAGGCCTTTGCCGCCTCACCTGTTGCTCAGTCCTGAAATTTCAATAAGTCTGTGATTTCAGCGGCGTTTCATCCCCGCACGACAGGGCGGCTACCCCGCGAGACGGGACTGGATCAATTGAATCATTTCGGAATCTTTGTTTTCCCGAGCCAGATCCAAGGGACTGCGCCCGCGGGCATCGACCACATTGAGACGGGAACCCAAGGCGATCAATTCTCGCACCGCCTGAACGTTATTCTCACCTTCCGCAATGGCATACAACAGTGGCGTGCGGCCATCGCGATCAACGCCATGAACATCGGCACCCGCTGCAACCAAGAGGCGCATGGCGGCGCGCTGACGTTCGGGGGCCGTAAACAACGGCACCAACGCGCGTTGCAAAACGCTCTGCCCTTCCGCCATCAGGTGAATATCTGCGCCGGCACGAATTAAGACTTTCATCACATCAATATACCCGTACTGCGTCGCGACCATGAGCGACGTCACACGCAAGGCTTCATCCGGTTCTTCCGAGGCATCGGGAGAGAGCCCCTGAGCCAATAATTTTTCAACCACCGGGCGCTTGCCCTTGGCCGCCGCGTCTAGCATGCGTCGGATCATTTCCCTGTGTCTGTCCTCTTCGAGGTCACCGAGCCCCCAGCCTGCAGTAGTGTTCTCGGCCACACTGCGGATTTCCTCTTTGACCAAGGGCGCCAGGTACGCTGCAATGCTGCGCTCACCAGACTCGGCGGCACACAAAAGGGCCGATACGCCTTCGGCATTTACTGCATTGACATCGGCCCCTGCCAAGACGAGGCGCTTCGCCACGCCCGCGTAGCCCGACCTGCAGGCCAGCATAAGCGGCGTCAGCTCTTCTTCGTTGATCTGCTCTAAATTCGCCCCGGCCTCTAGCAACAACTCCACCACTTGCTCATCGCCTTCTTCGGCAGCAATGGCCAGGGGAGTCGTTACCGCAGCACCGTGCACGTCGGCTCCCCCCATTACAAGTTCGTGAACAATGGCAGGGCTCCCCGCTTCGATGGCGGCGATCAGGGGACTCGTATAGCGATGATGGGAGACGTCACCCGACAAACCCGACATGACGCTCTGCAAGGGGCCCGAGAAGACGCGAAGCTTGGAACCGAGCAACTCTTGATTGATTTCAGCCAGCACATCGCTGCCCAATCCCGAATCGCGCAGCGTAGCGGCCGCCAATTCATTGGGGTCGGCCCCCGCTTCCAGCACCGCCATCGCCAACTCGATTTTTCCTGTCGCAATGGCGGCAATCAGTGGTGTCCGAGAACGCTGGTCACGCCCATCCACTCGTGGATTATGGGACAATAAGGACTTCAAACTCTCGACGTCCCCGGCCTCGATGAGAAAGAAAAGCGGAGCACAACGCGCATCGGCCTCTTCATTGCGCGCAGGAAGCAGACAGCGTTGACGCTCCAAGGAACTGACGCGCTTGACCTTCTGCCAGGCCATCTCAATGCGATAGGCTTCTTCGAACACCTCTTGAAAGGTGTCTGCGGTCAGGGCTCCCACCTGTTTGAATCGGGTCTGCTTGAGTTCGTGTTTCAACGCCGCGTAGAGTTCACCGACGCTTGTCCCCTTGGAGGCCACGCGCCGATTCACCAGCGAAGGCAGCTCCTTCGCATTGCGCTTCGAGTTGGTCACAGTGAGCAAGCTTCCATCTTCGTAGCGCACAATTAAATCGAACCAGCACCCCAATTCCGACTGCTCATAAATAACCGCCGAACAACCCTCTTGCGGATGAGCCAACACACCCATCTGCGTATCGCCCAGATCCTTGGCCAGGTAGGCACCGATCTTGACAAAGCCCAGGTTTCGAAGTTCTCGCATGGCCTTGCGAACAAGGCGCTCGCGCTTCCACGTCACCTGACGCAAAGGAATCAATTCTGTTTCACAAGCGGATTCAACCTCGGCCGAAGACTTTGCAGCCTGCTTGCGCTCACGCCAAAACAAGACGCAAGAGGACAGTATGCTCACACTGCCCACGGCAATCAAAAACCACCCCAACCCATCTTGACTCAGACTTTCCACACACGGCCCTCTTTCGCGGGGCGAGACCGCCCCACGCCAATACGAGAACCATCCACAATTCGCAGAAAACCTTTAGGAATCAGGCAACTAGAACCAACGGATGCCGCTTGCCGTAGCCCCGAACCGGCCCCTAGGGCCGAGGAAGCCAGGGAATGCAGCTACTTACCCGACGCTGGTGCTCCGCATACTCGGGCCGGCGCTGTAGGCTTCGCTCGTCGAGCAAAGGAATGCTGACAAATTGGAACATCAGGGAGATGGTGAGGGGCCCGATAAACGTCCACCAATACGAGCCGGGGTCCGCAGCCAGGGCGAACAAGTACAGCCCCCACCAGAAAAGAATCTCACCAAAATAATTGGGGTGCCGGGAATAAGCCCATAGACCTGTATTCAAAATAGCTTGATCGTCGGTGCGCGTGGTGACAAAGCTACGCAGCTGTCGATCGGCAGTCATCTCAAACCAGATCGCCAGTGATGTCACCGACAGCGCGATGACATCCAGGGTGTTCAACGAGGTGGCTCCTGTCGAAAGCGAAGGGTAGAGAGCCAGGCATCCCAGGAATACTTGAACCGTCGGGAACATATGAATTCCGGCGAGGTCGATGACCCAAAAGCGATCCCCCCACTTTTCACGCAAATCGACATAGCGCCAATCTTCGTGACTCAGGCCCTGCCAACCGCGCATCCAGTTGTAGGTCAGCCGAATCGACCAGGCCAATACCAGCCCCGTAACCAGCATGCGTCGAGCGATACTCACTTCATCGGTTTCGGGTGAAAAGGCCCAAAACAAGGCGATGAGCGGGGGAGCTACCGTCCAATAAGGATCGTAGATACTTGAATTCCGAAACATCCGGCCGAACGCAAAAATCGTGAGCGTAGCCATCAAGTCGGCGACCAGGGCAATGACAATGGTGCTCTCGGATCCGTCGTTCACCAGCGCGCAGCCAAGCCCCAAGGCCACGGCAAAGGCAACCAGGTAAGCGCAGCGAACCCAGGCCAGGGAACGTTCTTTCTCTTGATCGGGATCGACGGGAAGCGACGTACTCTCAGGGCCTGCAGCGGTCATGGGACATTCCTCATTCATTACTCACGCGTCGTCACTGGCACTCGTGTGAACCTAGGGCACGCTTCCAGGAGATGCACGTCAGATCCTTCGGACCCCTTTGAACTCCATGGCGATGGCCTTTCGATAAGGCCTCAATCACCTCCATAAAAGACTCAATTCCCAAGTGTGACGCTGCGGAGTCACCCCTCGCTATGCGAATCAATCAAGCGACCCAAAAGACGACAATCCGCGAATTCACACCTGCGCCTGCCCTACCACAAGCAACAGGACGGAAGGTCATAGGCAGCCAGAGCAGCTAACTCGAAAACGTGAAACTAATGCCCGTTAACCCCTGTAATATAAGCGTTTTTCGCCCCGTGGGTGATCAAGTAACGCGGTGTTTTTCCCGATAAATAAGACATACCGGAATGCAATCATGCACCTGAACGAACTGGAATCTTGTCATGGAGATCAAATTATCGATTCGACAAATCGTCGCCTACGCGACGCTCTTTCTTAGCACAACCATCCTTTGCGCCTGCGCCATCCCCTTGCGCGTCAATGACGTAAACGGAGACCTATTCACCTCGCCAGAAGAGTTGGAATCCAAGGCCGGCAGCCTCACTGCACAAATGAGTGTCGACCAAACCTTCACCCATCTCGAAATCGACGAGCAACTTTTCCGCCGGCTCTCGACTCCGGAAATCCAGACCTGGATCTATGGGCATTCACAAGTTCAAGGCACACCCGAAGACCTGGAGCGCTTCCGCATTATCATGTCGGGTTATGCCGCTTACGAATTGCCATACAAACGGATTCAACGAAATGGTCGCCTCTCCTTGAACGGTCGCGTGGCCATCGCCAAAGGCGGCTATGATCAGAACCTGACCGTGATCTTCAACAATGGCCTGCTCGTCAAAGCCATCGTCGGAGGAAATTCCACGGTGGACGATGAAGAATCGAACTACCTCTGGTCCTACGTGGGCGGAATGGCGGGCAAAGCCGCCAAGGGTGTTCTCCCATAGGGCAATGAGCTACAGCGATCCATGCGTGTAAATCATTAGCGATTCAGTACACCGGACCATACAATTCCGTCTATGGAGAACCCCGATCGTACTGCGTGGAAAGAGCGCACCTATCAGATCATCTTCGAGGCCGACACCGCAGCCGGCAAGATCTTTGACATCGTCCTCATCCTGGTCATCGTCACCAGCATTCTCTCCGTCATGTTGGAGAGTGTGGCTGCCCTACAGGCTGTCTATGGCCCCAGGTTTCAAATCGCAGAGTGGACCATCACGGCGCTCTTCACCATTGAGTACACACTTCGCCTGATCTGCGTGCGCCATCCTCTTCGCTACGCCATTAGTTTCTTTGGCATCGTCGACCTGCTCTCGATTATGCCGACCTACTTGAGTTTGCTCGTTCCCGGTATGCAGTCATTGGCCGTGATCCGCGCCTTACGACTCTTGCGCATCTTCCGCATCCTCAAACTCGGCCCCTACCTTAAAGGCGCCAATGTGCTGGTCGTGGCCCTGCGCACCAGTAAACACAAGATCATCGTCTTTCTCGGATCCATTGTCGTCATGGTGATTATTTTGGGTTCCACCATGTACCTCGTGGAAGAAGGACACAACAGCGGCTTTACCAGCATTCCTCGCTCCATGTACTGGGCCATCGTCACCATGACCACGGTCGGTTATGGCGACATCCTCCCCACCACCATCCTGGGTCAGGTCATCGCTTCCTTTGTCATGATCCTGGGATACGCCATCATTGCAGTACCCACCGGTATCGTCACCGCAGAGATTGTTCAAGCAGCCAGTGCCAGTGCAAGACTGATCACGACGAGAGCCTGCCCGGAGTGCTTCACCGAAGGACACGATCAGCGAGCTAGTTTCTGCAAAGATTGCGGGGAACCGCTGATGCCCACAGCGCACGAGTAGCCCTCGGTGCGAAGGCGCAGCTAACCTTTTTTCTTTTTTGATTTCTCCCCGCTGCGTTCGATCAGGGCAAAGGGAACATCGAACAAGGAACCGTCGGCAAGACGTTTCACAAAAGCACGGGTGCGCTTGGGTCGAAGCACCAGCGCCTGAAATCGCCCGAAACGTTTTCCATCCACCACCACCAACTCTCCCAATTCAGGGGCCCCGACCTTGCTCGAGTGTTTTTCCGACGGGTGCTTGTCGATGGAGAAATCGATGGCCTGGGGCGGAAGCGGCAGGGAGTAGATGCCGTAGGCCATCCAACACAACTCGCGCAACACCTCTTTAAATTCCTTGCCGTGAGGCGGGCGTTCGCCTCCCGCGCGAACCGTCACCACGTGATGAGCAAACTCGTGCAGGAGCGTCGCCACATCACGCCCACGCGGACCGATCACGATGCAGTGCCGGTCGTAGTGATAGCTGCCGAAAACTTTGCCGCGCGTTGAAAACTCGAGCGAAGGCATAGGCACGGAGAAGATCAACGAGATGCGCGTCAGTAGTTCCTGCGCCTCCTGCGCATCTTCCAAGGGCAGCCCTTGCAAGGCGTCTGTCAGGAATTGCAAACCGAACTCACCGCGAACAGGCTTCTTGCCTTCACGCCCGGCCTCAGAACTGGCCTTGGCCGTATCGACCGATTTCAAGGGTCGTTTTTTCACGCGCCCCCCGAACCGTCCGGAGAACTTCTTCGCTCCATCAACAAGATGGTCATTCCGACTCCACCGATTACAACAAAACCCAAGCTACAAACCAACGCGCCCACACTCCCGGCCTGGTCAGGCATGGCGTACTGAAGGTGCACAGGCGCTCCTTCCATCAAGCCCCAGGCGCCATAGCAAAAACAGAGCAGCGCGATGGTCCGAGTCCAAGACCGGATTTCCATTCGCGGAAAGGCGACAGCCACACTGGCCGTGAGCAACAGCCCACCCATCAATCCTAGAAATCCGAGCGGGTTGAGCATACTCGACGCCGTGCCGCCTGAATCAGCTTCCGCCAATCTGGAGGCCAGCACAATTCCCAATCCAAAAGAACACAAACTTTCCGCGAGCAGGAGCCCCGCCATGATCATGTACAACACTCTCGACATCGTGCTCCCCGTCGCTCACATCCAAAGAGAGGGATAGCGCAGAAACCATGACGGCGAATGGGGGCTTGCGCCGGCTATTTCGATTGCGCGCCCAGCAGGAAGAAGTCGGTAATCTCTTCGGCACTGGTCAGCCCGGCCTCGCCTTCGGGTTTGCGCAAGAGCGCAGTCACGGCACCGGCCACCAGTTGCGTCAAGTACATGGCAAACTTCGCGGCGTCGCCCTTTCGGAACTCACCGGCTTCCATTCCCTTTTCGAGAATCTCGGCGACAAAACCACCATAGTCCTCGACCTCGCGCCGGATTTCTGCGGAAGAAGCACCCGTGCCGAAGGGGCTGACATCGGGCGCACCGATGAGAGCCTGCCGAAAGGCGCGGTGCTCGATGGCATGTGCAATGGTTTCGCGCACAAGACTTCGAAGCTGTTCGGTATAGCCACTGACCGCTTGTGCGTTCTTGCGAAGACGGTCCATCATGTGGTCATGCTCTTCTGCGAAGGTGCGGGCGAGCAGCTCATCCTTGTTTTTGAAGTAAAGGTAGAGCGTCCCTTTGGCGACCCCCGCTTCTTGCGCGATTCGATCCATGGAGGCGTCGGGATAACCCACCTCCATAATGACACGCCGCGCGGCCTCGATGATCTCCGTCGTACGGAAGACCTTGAGAACCTCATCCTTGCTTTGCGAACCTGCCTCAACAGACACCGCTGACTCCCACTTCACCCAAAGCCCACTTCCCCCAAAGAAACGAACAGCTAGCTGGCTGGAGTGTACCTTCCCGCCCCTATAAAACCAAGCCCGTGGGGCACGTGGACACGCCTGCGCTTTCGACCCTGGAGCCTCCTGCCCGACTTCACTTCGGGGGCATGCGCAGCGCCCCATCGAGGCGAATGGTCTCCCCATTAAGCATGGGGTTGCTCACAATATGGGTGCACAAGGCTGCGAATTCTGCGGGCACACCGAAGCGGTGGGGGAACGGGATATTGGAAATCAGCGCATCTTGCATGGGTTGTGGGGCGAGCAACATCAGCGGTGTACCGAAGAGACCCGGCGCAATGGTATTGCAACGAACCCCCGC